>Ga0351884_1131_pt1 | contig 21521 bp, 17 predicted proteins | sample BONcelFGM3001F15_FD_206773 | JGI IMG/M metagenome (GOLD analysis project Ga0351884, IMG submission 206773) | Enriched cells from coal bed in the Powder River Basin, Montana, United States - BONCAT cells FGM rep3 HSBNCT.FGM.300.1.F15 ...
CCTTTCGTCGCGATGTCTCATGGATCAAGACATTATTATGGCGTGGTTTGGTATGTTCTTTCGGAAAACCAACCCGTAACAATAAGGACACTGCCCAAATCGGATGATATGGTTGCGCTTATCTGGGATGATCCTGTAAATCCGGATCCCAGAAATTCACTTCTTCTTGAACGAGACCTGCAGAGGTCGGGAAAGTATTTCGGAGGTTTAGAAATAAATCTAAAAGATATAAAGATAATTAAAGAGGATACCACCTTCATAAAATATACTTTTGATATATCAAATCTCGATAACTCAAATCTATTCATCCCTGAACCTCAGGATGTAATTTCGATTGATCCGAACGGTTATGTTTCAAAACTAGTTTTTGAAAATCCCGGAAATAAATATCAATACTGGACAAGTTCTATTATACCCATTCCCAAAAAAACAATTGAATATTCTACAATGAGTCAGGAGCAATTTTTCAATTTGCAGAAAAATACTTCAAGAACGTACTCTTTTATTCAGCCGGATTTTTTCAGCTCTAACCCAACACCAACCCTTCCTTATGGAACCTATAAATGTTATTATGAATTCTATGGGATGATGGGTGGAACAAGAAGCAAAAGAAGTTTTCCGGGAGGAAGATTATATATTGGCTGTATCAGATCCAATGTAGTAGAATTGGAATACACGGAAAACAGGGGAATTGTTATATTGGATTACGATATTTTTTCGGACTAGGATGTTTTTGTTTCACAAAGAAATAATTTAAAATTTATAGCGTTAAATTGGGCTGCTATCAAATTTATATTGCATTAATCTCTAATTTTTCGTATAAATATAGATTATTACGAAAATTTGATATAATAGAGAGAATGTTTATGAGACTAAGTAAAGCTTTTATTCCTACGCTTAAGGAAGTGCCGGCTGATGCAGTGATTGCAAGCCATAAGTTAATGATTAGATCCGGTATGATTAGACCGCTTACAGCGGGTGTTTATTCCTTCTTGCCGCTCGGATACCGGGTTATTAAAAAGATCATCGATATTGTCCGCGAGGAGATGGATAATATTGGCGGTCAGGAATTCTTATTGCCGGCTCTTAATCCTATTGAATTGTGGGAACAGACCGATAGGGTAAAAGCTTTTGGTGATACAATGTACCACATTAAAAACAGGCCATACGTACTTGCGCCCACTCATGAAGAGGTAATTGCGCACATCGCAAAAAACCATATTCAATCATACAAAGATATGCCGCAAGTATGGTATCAGGTACAGACAAAATTCCGTAATGAAGCCAGACCTAGATCCGGTGTTATCAGAAGCCGTCAGTTTTTTATGAAGGATGCCTATTCTCTGGATTCTTCATGGGAAGGACTCGATAAAAGTTATGATGACCAGCATGAAGCTTACCATCGTATTTTTAACAGATGTGGTATTAAATTCTTTACGGTCGGGGCTTCGAGCGGCGCGATGGGCGGAAGCAAGTCACAGGAGTTCATGGTAGAATCCAATGCCGGTGAAGATACCTGCGCAATTTGTGATAAATGCGGCTATGCAGCAAACGTTGAAGTTGCCCTTTCCGCAAAAGAGAAAATCGGAAAAAGAGGCGAGAGCAAAAATGTAGAAAAGATACACACTCCCAATATTAAAACAATAGATGAGCTAGCCGGTTTCCTGAAGATTAAACCTGAAGACTGCGCTAAGGCGGTAGTATATTATTACCAGGCTCCCGAAGATAAATGGGAACCGGTTCTTATTTTCATGTCAGGAAATGACGAACTGAATGAGTCCAAACTTACAGCCGCGTTAGGTTCACAGGTCGCGCCGGCTAAACCCGAAGAACTCTTTGATATATTTGGGGCAAATGCCGGTTCACTTGGACCCATTAACATAAAGAAGAAAATAAAAATAATAGCTGATAAGAGACTCGAAGGCGCAAATAATTTATATAGCGGCGCAAACGAAGATAATTATCACATATCGGGAGTGGATTTTGAGCGTGATGTTAAGTTAGACGGCTATTTTGATCTTAGAACAATTATTGAAGGTGAGAACTGCGCAAAATGCGGTAATCCTCTCCGGGTTGTTAAGGCAATAGAATTGGGGCACATTTTTAAATTGGGCACCAAATACTCTATCGGATTGGATGCAAAATTTCTCGATGAGTCAGGAGCTGAAAAACCTATAATAATGGGTTCCTATGGAATCGGTGTTGAGCGCGTATGCGCATGTTATATCGAACAGAATCATGATGATTTCGGAATTGTTTGGAATAAAGAACTTGCCCCATATAAGATAAGTCTGATAGCGGTAAATACAAACCTCGAAAGCGTTGTTGAGAAAGCGGAAGAGATATATAAAGCATTGAATGACAAAAAAGTTGAGACGTTATTCGACGACAGGGTAGGGGTCAGTCCCGGATTTAAATTCAAAGATGCAGATCTGGTCGGATCTCCTATACAAGTGCTTGTTGGCGAAAAAAATCTTAAGAATGGAAAAATCGAGATTAAAATCAGAAGAACCGGAGAACGGAGACTCGTTGATAGCGACAACATTCTTGAGGCTATTGATTCGGTCTTAGGTGAAATAAAATAGTTTGATTCTCAGGAAACATAATTGAATTTTTTATTACGGCGTCTTTTGACGCCGTTTGCTATTCTACAGCAAATTGCACAGAATATTTTTATTTTAGCAGCATTAGTTTAATTGTTTTGGTCCGGCTTCCATTGGAAAGCCGGCAAAAATATACTCTTCCGGCAATCTTTACGGCATTCCATCATTTGTTATACAGAAATTGAATTTGATACTTGTTATTTATAATAATAAAATTTTTTATTATATTCAAATTACTTGCTTAATTGATGTATTGAACTTTTTTCCTTCATTGACAATCAGATTTTTTTTAATTAAATTATTTATCTTTTATTTTTATTGAGATGGTTACTGAAAATTATGTTTGGATCTGATGTCTTTGGAAATATTCCTATCCTAAACCCTGCCCCAATTCCAGCGGAAATCGAGAAGCTCTACGATGGAAAATAGTTCAACAATAATAAAGCGAATTAATTATATCGATCAATTGAGGGCATGGAACGTTCTTTTGATGTGTTATACCCATTCATTAGACGCTATGCTGGCTGAGGAGTACAAGTGGACATTCTTCTTTAAGATCATCCATTATATTGAAGGAATAGTAGCGCCATCTTTTCTTTTTGTTTCCGGAGCCGCTTTTGCCATTGTGCTCCATAAAAGAAAAGAGGGGTATCTGAATTATGGCAAACCTGCCCAGAAACAGCTCTTGAGACTTCTGTTTTTGCTTCTTATTGCCTACTGTTTGAACCTTCCGTACAAAACTTGGCATCAATGCCAGACCATTCTTACATTTGATCAATATATCCAGTTCATAAGATCAAATAATCTGCACGTTATCGTTTTCGGAATATTTTTTTCACAGATTTTATTTTTGGTTGTAAGAAATGAAAAAATTTTTCATTGGATTTTATTAGGTTTGGCAGGTCTTGTTGTAATCCTAACACCGGTTATTTATCAGTATGATTTTGGACAGATATTTCCGATAGAAATAGCAACTTATTTTAATTTAAAATATTTATCCGGATTTCCTGTTTTTCATTGGATTGCCTATTACTTTGCCGGCGCATTTATAATGTACCAGCTAATCAGATCAATTCAGGAGGGTAGGGAGTCAATCCTTATAAAAAAAAATTCTCATCTTTGCCGTAACTGCGAGCGCAATTTTTATTTCCCTGGAGGTACTCGGATGGCAGACCAGCAGTTATTATGATTTTTGGCTTACGAGTCCGAATATTTTTATAATCCGCTTAAGTTCCGTACTATTTTTAGTATGGTTTTTCTGGCTGCTTGAAACAAAACTTAATTACCGCATGATTGTATTCAATGTTTTCAAAAGTGAATCTTTACTGGTTTATGTTTTACACCTGATGATAATTTATGGCTCTGTACTAAGTCCCGGTTTAGAGCGGGAGATTGGAAAGAGCCTTACCTGGGTAGAGATAATCGGTATTGGAACTGCGGTCGCCTCCCTGCTTCTTGCGGTGGCATATCTGTGGAACCTTATAAAACGGGAGCTGAAGTTATATTCCCGTATAGTTCTTGTTTCGATCTGGATTTATTTCTTTTATTATTTTTTCACAAAACCCTTCTAACTGACAACCAAAAAGAAAGGATTGTTTGATATGCTTCAGGCTAAGGTCATGGGTATACTCGAAAAATGGAACAAATATATTTATTCCCCGGAGCTGGAAGGCAGGGCTTTGTCAAATCCATCTATACTTAATATAAAAAAAACCGGTGGCAGAATTGATTATATCGATTATCTCAGGGCGTCTGCCGTATTGGTTATGATATTTGCGCATGTACTTGACGCGGTATTGGCTCCGGAGTATAAGAAGGATGATCTTTACCGTTTTTTTAATTTCATGAACGGATTTGTTGCTCCCGCTTTTCTTTTTGCGGCAGGCGCATCATTTACCATTGTTATAACTAAAAGAAAAGATGATATCCTGAATTTCAGGTTTCCAGCATTTAAACAGCTTTGGAGGGTTTCTCAGATTTTTATATTGGGATATCTTCTTCATCTTCCGTATAAAACAGCGCATCAAATGGAGACGATAATGTCTGAGCAGCAATATTTGAATTTCCTGCGGTCGGACGTTTTACATGTTATTGCAATAGGTTTATTCTTATCACAACTAATATTTGTTATTGTAAGGAACGAAAAAAAATTATTCATAATAATATTTATATTAGCCCTCCTCACAATTGCGTTTACGCCTTTTGCGCGCGCTTATAACTTCGAATCCGTTTTTCCTGTCGAAATAGCAACTTATTTCAATAAAAACTTTAATAGTATTTTTCCTCTTTTCCCATGGCTCTCATATATCTTTTTCGGTTCAATAATTATGTTCGTAATTCAAAAATACTCGGCTGAGGGAAAACATGATGCGGTTTTAACCAGGCTGCTGTATCTTGGTTTAGCGGTAATAATTCTGGCATCTATACCCGAATTTATTGGTTTGAAGCCAAATGAAGCATATAATTTTTGGCATACAAGTTCTAATATTGTTGGTATAAAATTAGGATTTGTCCTCCTCTGGATGATTTTTATGAGGTTTCTGCAGACAAAATTCAGCTATCGAATGAAATATCTGAAAATCTTTGGTCAGGAACCATTATTTGTTTATGTATTCCACCTGATAATTGTGTATGGTTCGGTTCTCTCAACAGGGTTGGCTCACAGCCTTGGAAGAAACCATACCCGTTTTGAGATGTTTTTAATATATTTGGCAGTTGTAATTGTCAGCTTGATTTTCACACTGGTATGGAGCAGGATCAAAAAATTTTCTTTACTTTTTGCCAGAATAATCTTATTTTCAATTTTAATATACTTTTTCCATTATTTTACAACAAAACTTTTTTAGGTCATATTTGTTATATTCATTAAGTCAGCATAACTGGGAAATTCAATTAGAATCAATTTAGTAATATGATCTGAGAAGTAATTTTCTACGCTTAACCGTTAAGGAGGATAAACCTATGAAACGAATAAAATATATTGATATTCTCCGCGGATGGGCGGTTCTTTTAATGGTATTTTGGCATCTCGATGAAGCATTGATTGCGGAGAGCATCAGGGAAACAACACTATTTAACATAAGCCAATTTATTGGCGGAATAGTAGCGCCTTTATTCCTGTTTTCTTCAGGAGCCTCCCATGCAATTCTGATTTTAAAAAAACGGGATAGTTTTATCAGTCTTACACCGGTTCTCAAAAAGAGAATTTTAAGGATTTTTCAAATTCTGGTTGTCGCTTATTTGCTTCATCTTCCGGAAGGCGAATTTTGGAGTGTTATTTTATCCAGATCCGGAGCCGCTTATATTAGTTTTATAAATATGGATGTCCTTCACCTCATAGCAGTCAGTCTGCTTTTATTACAGATTTTATTCCTGCTGATTAAAGATAATAAAAAATACTTTTATGTAATCTGTTATGCAGCGGTTATTACAATATTAGCTACCCCTTACATATGGCAAATCAGATTTTCAACTATCCTGCCCATTGAAATGGCATCATCATTAAATAATTTAACGGGTTCTCTTTTTCCGGTTTTTCCTTGGCTCGCTTATGTTTTTATGGGAGCCGCCCTTATGCAGCTTTTGCTTGAACACCCGGCGGAACAGAAAAGAATATTAAAATTATTTTTTGTTTCCGGAATTATTATGATAACGCTTGGTGTTATACCTGAACTATTGAAAATAAAAACATCCTTATATTATGACTTTTGGCAGACCAGTCCAAATATATTTTTAATTAAATTCGGTATTGTTCTTGTTTTGCTGTTTTTGTTTTCATGGTTATGCGAAAAATTCAATTATGAGATGAAAATATTCAGCGTCTTCGGTCAGGAATCCCTATTCATTTATGTGATTCATCTTTTGATGATTTATGGAACAGGTTCGTATACCCTTCAGACAAATTTTGGAAGAAGCTTAAATTGGCTGGAACTGGGTATAGCCTATATTCTTATGATTTCTTTATTACTTGTATTGGGGAAATTATGGGGCAAATTAAAAAAAGCATACCGTGAAAAGTTTGCTAATAAAGTTTAGCTATTTCTTCAATTTTTTGGATTAATTTTGATTTCATTGTTTCGGGACTTAAAAGTTTAGCCGATTTATGGAATGAGAGAATCCAATTGAGCGTCAGGTCGGTTCTTTCGCCCGAGATAAGGAAGGTCATCTCAATGCCTTGTTTGAGTTCCTTTTCGTTCATTAAGCCCTGTGAATATTTTTCTTTTACCAGTCTGGCAGTTTTTTTGTCAAATAGAATTTTTATCTCTACCGGATTGCTGATATTATATTCTTTTCCTACAAATTCATTTAGAGAAAAATCTCTTTTCTCAAAATATTTGCCTGTATATTTAAGATTATTGATCCTGTTTAGCCTAAACTCCCTGAAATCCTCTCTTAGCCTGCAGTAAGCAATAATTCTCCAATTCTCACTGTAGTAGATTAAACCCATCGGCTCAATTATTCTTTCTGTGATTTCATTTTTTGACATAGAATAATATTGCAGCTTAATCAGCTTTCTATCTGCGATTGATTCCTGTATTTTAGCGATAATATTTTTATCTGCAAGGGGGTCGTTGAAAACGAACGTTGATTCATCAATTTTGTTTACAAAATCAAGAGTATCTTCTTTTAAAACTGACTTTATTTTCAGAAAAGCTGATTCCGCTTCTTTTTTGTATGAAAAATCAGCCTTTTTAATAACAAATTCGCTTCCCATTAAAAGGGCAGCCGCCTCCTTAGGAGTGAACATAATCGGAGGAAGGTGGTAATCATCCATTATACGATAGCCCATACCGGTAGTGGATTCTATCGGAATTCCGGCATAACCGAGCGTTTGCATATATCTGTAGATAGTTCTGATATTAACTCCGAGCCTATCGCTTAATTCCTGAGCCGTAACACTTTTCCGGCTGTTTTGGAGTATTAAAACTATTTCGAATAATCTGTCTAGTTTCTGCATTTTATAAAAATTTCAATGAAGTTTACTTCTTTTTCTAAGGTAGTTCATCAGAGCGATATCGAATGGTGTTCTGGTATCCAGAAGGACATAATCAATCTGGTTCATCAGACACTCTTTTTTATAATAATCGAGAAATTTCTGCATCTCTTTCTGGTAGGACTTCTGAAGATGGAAAGGCTGTGTGGCCATCTCTTCATCAGATTCCATATCTTTGAAAATAGCGTCTTTTCCGAATGCAAACTCTATCTCCATTGGATCTAAAATTTGAAAGACAATTATTTCGTGGTTATTATGTCTGAAATGTTTTAGAGTGCTCAGTACTTTCTGTGGATCGTCAAAAAAATCACTGAATATCATAATCAAACTGCGCCTTTTTATCTGTTCAGCAATTTTATCCAGACTATCTGAAGTAAAAGTTTTTTTATCCGGCTTTATTTCGCTCAGCTCTTTAAGTATCAGCTTTAGATAAGACTTAGTAGCGTGAGGGGGAATGTAGGTTTTAATATCCTCGTCATAGGTAATAAGTCCTACCGCATCGCGCTGCTTAATTAAGAGGTAAGCCAACGATGAGGCGAGATAACCTGCATACTCTATTTTTTTGAGCCTTTTCTCGGAGCCGTAATTCATGGATTTACTAATATCCATCAATAAATAACTTTTAAGATTGGTTTCCTCTTCAAATTGTTTGATGAAGTATTTATCGGTTTTGCCGTAAATTTTCCAATCAATATGTCTGGTTTCATCTCCGGGCATGTATTGTCTGTGTTCCGCGAACTCAACCGAAAAGCCGTGAAAAGGACTTTTATGCAGACCGGTAATAAATCCCTCAACTACAAGTCTGGCGCGTAGTTCCATATTATCCAAACGTGAGGCAACATCAGGATCGAGATATTTTCTGTAATCTTCCATTATTTTATTTTGAACTTTCCGATTGATTGTTTTGCAGTTTGTTTATTATATCGTCAGCGCTTTTTCCCATTGTCTCCAATTCAAATCTTGCAGATTGAACCGCTTCATGGTTAGGATATCGTTTTATGAATTCTTCATAATAGTATTTTGCGCTATTATAATCTTTCAGCTCATTGTTGTAAATAAAACCCAGAGTAAAAAATGCATTCGGAGTTTCCTTTGCTTGCGGGAAATCATTTATAATCCTTTTGTATTGAGTAACTGCAAGGTTTAGATCTTTCAGCTCATTTGTATAAATTAAGGCTAAATTGCTCAGATACTCCGGTGATTTTGGATTTTGAGGGAATTTATCGGTGAACAAATTTATACAGGTGATAGTATTCTTAATATCTTTTTGAGTATAATATTCCTCGATCTTCCAGGAAAGTTCATCTTCATTTAAGGTATTTAAATCATCACCTTTGTTACCGCAGGAGATAACCACAAGCGTAAGAAATAAAAAAAATATTGTTTTCATGTTGCATCCTTAGATGATTAATATTTGTAAATTTAATCATTTAATAACAATTTGACAAGTTAAATAGGAGGGTATAGGAGTTGCAAAACGCTGCATAATAAATAGTTGTCCCGGACAATAATTTTTCAATAATACGTTTTTTCACTTTATTTATTCATAGATTTGTTTAACTTAAAGAAGTATGATAGCTAAAATTTAAATGACAGAATTACGAAAGAGGTGTATGAAGCAGGAAAGATAGATTTTTTAATGAAGATAAAAAAGAAAAAATGGAAAAATATTTAGAATTCTAGTTGAATTTAAAATAAATGCCCACAACGGCAGGCTATACGATAAGGTTTAATGGTACTTTATTCATTCTGTCCCATCTATATAGATTCTCAATATTTTTGACCCGCTTTTCTAAAAAAAAGTGATTAGCCCGTTATACCATACTGCATATAGCCTCATCTCAAGGAAACAGGGGATAGATATCCCAAGCAGTATGGATAAGTTTTAAACTACGCATAATGAAAAAGTATTTTTTGTAACATCTGAAAAAGTAAAAATTAAGCTAAGACGATATTAAATTAATGAGATAATTTATACTATGGGAAGAGTAACTCAAACAGAAAAGTTTAGCGGACTATCCGATGAGCAAGCCACGGAGAAACTGGAAAAAGAAGGCTTTAATGAACTTCCTTCCTCAAAACCAAAAGGCATAATGTACATCATATTTGGTGTTGTAAAAGAACCAATGTTCCTATTATTGGTTGCATGTGGTGCGCTATATCTGTTGCTTGGAGATGTACAGGAAGGACTGATGCTTTTGGGGTTTGTATTTGTAATTATGGGTATTGAATTTTATCAGGAGAAGAAAACAGAAAAAGCTCTGGATGCATTGAAAGACCTTGCTAGCCCAAGAGCCTTAGTCATTAGAAATGGAATTGAAAAAAGAATACCTAGTAAAGAAGTAGTGACAGATGATATAGTAGTACTGCAGGAGGGTGACCGAGTTCCCGCCGATGCCTTCGTTTTGTCGAGCATTAACCTTATGGCTGATGAGTCATTACTTACCGGAGAATCTATTCCAGTAAGGAAAAGGGATGGAAAGGAAGGGGATTTGAATATTAGCCCTGGTGGCGATGATATTCCATATGTTTATTCAGGATCCATGGTTGTTCAGGGAAATGGTGTTGTTAGAATTGTAGCAACCGGAATGAAAACTGAAATTGGAAAGATTGGGAAAGCATTGGAATCAGTAAAGGAAGAACCAACAAATTTAAAAAAGGAGATGAGCATTCTCGTCAGGCGATTGGCAATTATTGGAATTTCGCTTTGTGCAGTAGTTATTGTTGTTTATACCTTAACAAGGGGTGATTTGCTAAACGGATTTTTAGCAGGTATTACACTTGCAATGGCTATGCTTCCAGAGGAATTTCCTGTAGTTCTTACTATATTTCTTGCTCTTGGAGCTTGGCGTATTTCGAAAAATAATGTGTTAACGCGAAAACCTGCTGCCATCGAAACACTTGGATCTGCAACTGTATTGTGCACTGATAAAACAGGTACACTGACACAAAATAAAATGACTGTTACCAGATTATTTAATGGTAGTGATTTTCATACAGTATCTGCTAATACAGAATTTCCAGAAGCATTTCATGAAATAATAGAGTATGGAATTTTATCGAGTCAGGTTAATCCTTTCGACCCCATGGAAAAAGCCATTAATAGTCTTGGGGATAAATATTTTCAAAATACAGAGCATCTTCATGTAGATTGGGTGATGGAAAAAGAATACTCCTTGTCAAAGGAAATGCTGGCTATGTCGAGAGTGTTTAACAGTACAGGAACTAAAGGTAAAATAATTGCAGCTAAAGGAGCTCCAGAAGCAATATTTGACTTATGTCATCTAGATATAAATAAGAAAGGCAAATACGAGACGGCTGTTACCGAAATGGCCTCATCGGGATTAAGGATGTTGGGTGTTACCAAAGCAAAAATAAATTCGGATAACCTACCTGAAACACAGCATGAATTCAGTTTTGAATTTTTAGGATTAATCGGGCTGTCAGACCCCATCAGAGAAAGCATACCAGATGCGGTTGCAGAATGCCACAGAGCCGGAATCCGCGTAATCATGATTACCGGAGACTATCCCGTAACAGCCTTAAGTATAGCCAAAGAAATAGGGCTAAAAAATCCTGAATTATGTATTCCTGGAAATGAATTGCTGGAAATGAGTGAAGAGGAACTTTCCGAGAAGATAAAAGACGTTAATGTTTTTGCCAGAGTTGTACCGGAGCAAAAACTAAAAATTGTTAATGCCTTAAAGAAAAACAAGGAAATTGTAGCTATGACAGGCGATGGAGTAAATGATGCTCCAGCGCTGAAATCTGCAAACATTGGAATCGCCATGGGAGCAAAAGGAACTGATGTTGCACGGGAAGCCTCCTCATTGGTACTGATGGATGATAATTTCGCCTCTATTGTTGGGGCAGTAAAGATGGGTCGTAGAATTTTAGATAATCTTCAGAAAGCATTAGGGTATATATTCGCCATTCATGTTCCCATAGCAGGATTATCTCTAATTCCTGTTTTCTTTGCCGATATGCCATTAATTTTATGGCCTGTACATATTGTTTTCCTTGAATTAATAATCGACCCAGCATGTTCTATAATTTTTGAAGCCGAAAAAGAAGAAACTAATGTTATGTCACGTCCGCCAAAAAATATAAACGAACCTTTCTTTAGCGCAAAAAAGATTTTATTAAGTTGCATACAGGGGATAGGAATTTTAATTATTTGTCTTCTGATTTATTTTATTGGTGAAAAAATGGGATACACCGAAAAAGCTCTCAGAACTCTTACCTTTGTAACATTAATTGTATCAAACATCGCAGTTATTCTTTCAAACCGTTCCTGGACACTTAATATCTTTAAAATTCTTTTTACTCCGAACAAAGCGGTTAAATGGGTTGTTGGCGGAGCTGTTTTATTTTTGATTCTCATCTTAAATATTCCGTTCCTGATAGACTTGTTCCAGTTTGAAAAAATTGGGATAATAGAAATGCTATCTTGTATAATTGCCGGGGTTTTTAGTATTATTTGGTTTGAATTATATAAATATCGCAAAACCACTTTAGACCATGGTCCTTTAACACTTAATAAAAAATCATAATTGATGTTTGAAAGAGGTAGTGTATAATATATAAAAAAAAGCCCAACTTTTCAGTTAGGCTTTTTATTTGCTCCCCGGGCAATCCGACGAGTCGGATCGAACTTGCAACAAAAAAAATAAAAGAGTAGTATATAAAACAAAAAGCCCAACTTTTCAGTTAGGCTTTTTATTTGCTCCCCGGGCAAGACTCGAACTTGCAACCCTGCGGTTAACAGCCGCATGCTCTGCCATTGAGCTACCGAGGAATCAAATGATTTACAAATATAAGAATTTTTGTGTGGAAAGTCAAGAGCTTTTTTTGGTAAATTTAGAAAAAAAATTATAATTCTGATATTTTTTCTATATGTTCTGAGGATGAATTTATTATTTCCGTGAAAATACCGGTATCGGGATAAAAAGATAATAAATTATTCGATTTTGAATCAAAAGATTTTTCTCTTTTTATATTATATTGTAAAACAAATCTTTTTCCCAGATAGACTGAAAGGGAACCGATCCAATAAGAATCCATTTCATGAAGAATTTTTTTAAGCAAAGATGGGTTTCTATTGTTGGAATCAAGAAAAAGTTTTAATGCGCGCGCATGATTATGTTCGTCCCTTGAAAATTGATGAAACAACTGCGAAATAGTTTCATCTTTTATTCTTCTGCTTTGGGCGCTGTAGATTTGGACGGATCTAATCTTGAGAATATAAAGTTTTCCGGCTTTTTTAACCGTATCTTTAGACATTGATATTAAATTTTTGAGGTTCTACTTCAAGCGCGGCTTGTAGCTGGATAAGATAGTCTTTTCGCGGAATTTCCTGTGCGCCGAATTTTTTAAGATGATCGGTCATGTACTGGGTATCAAGCAGAGTGTAGCCGCATTGACTGAGATTCTCCATCAGAAAAACCAACGCGGCTTTCGAAGCGTCTCTTACTATATGAAACATAGATTCTCCAAAAAAGGCGCCCTTGAGCGCAACTCCATAAAGTCCGCCTGCCAATTTATCTTCAAAATAGGTCTCGAAACTATAAGCAAAACCTAACTTATTCAGGGCTGAGTAACTTTCTATTATATCTTCAGATATCCATGTCTCATCGCGTTTGGAACACTCACGGATTACTGCTTCAAAATCATTGTTGATCTTGAACCGGAATATATTAGTTTTAAGCTTTTTTTCTAAAGATTTTGGTATATGAAATTTTTTCAAGTCGAAAACAGCTCTCGGATCAGGGGAATACCAATAAATCTCGCCTGTATCAGGTTCTGCCATTGGAAAATATCCGCTGCCGTAAGCGTTTAGTAAATAATCCGGTTCAATAATCAATACACTCTCTCTACTTCAAAAAATGGAAATGACTAGATTTTTCTCCATTATCTTTCTTTTCATCCTGGTTTAAAGCGGATCCTTTTTTAGGGTATGGAGCAGTTGGAATATTGGTAATAAATTTATGGCTGCAGCTACTATTAATACACTGCCAAAAATTTATAACCGAGTACTGCAAAATTTGTTTTTTTAAGATAACCGCCTCTTCATTACAAAGTGGGCACTTCATCTATTATCCTTATTTTGTTGAAAAAATTATACCGGAGTAACTCCCAGACCGGGCTTATCAGATAGAATAAGCTTTCCGTCTATAATTCTTGTCCCGTCGAATGGGTCATTATTAATCAGTACGTTACCGTCGAGATCAGCGTAGTCAATCATGGGTGATAAATGCGCGGCAGCCGAAATTCCAACATTACTTTCGATCATACATCCCATCATGATTTTCATATTAAGAGATCTTGCAAGAGTAATCATTTTTAATGCCACATGGATTCCGTTGCATTTTTGAAGTTTTATGTTAATTCCATCGTACGCAGTGGCGAGAATTGGAATATCATCCAGTTTTGTTAATGCTTCATCCGCAATGATGGGAAAATCTATTTTATCCCTAAGCCATTTGATATCATCTATTTGAGAAGCAGGCATAGGCTGTTCGATAAACTCAACACCTTCATCCTGCAGCCATTTAATTCTTTCCAAAGCTACCTCCTTAGATTTCCAACCCTCGTTAGCGTCTACGCGGATCGGTTTTTTTGTTGCTTTGCGTATGCTATCTATCATCACTTTGTCAGAATCCGTTCCTACTTTTACCTTAAGTATCTTGTACTCTTCAGCTTCTTCAACTTTTTTCTTCACTACATCGGGTTCAGCTATTCCGATTGTGAAAGATGTATAAGGAGTTTTATTTTTATCCAAGCCCCACAACTTGTAAAGGGGAACGTTCATTTTCTTTCCCAACCAGTCATAAACACATATATCTACTGCTGCTTTTGCAGAGGCATCTCCATTAGTCATTTTATCAACATAATCGAATAGGGCGGTATAATCAAAAGGATCGCTAAATTTTGTCAGATCCAGTTTTTTGAAAAAATTAATTACAGAATCGGAATCCTCGTGATATCTAACGTTCGGTGATGCTTCACCATATCCTATTATACCCTCATGTTCGAGTTCAGCCAAGACGATTGGAACAAAATCGCGGCTGCTTCTGGCGATTGTAAAGGTGTGCTTCAATCGCAGATCATATTTTTTTGTAAGTAAGTTTCATTTTTCCATCTGAAAAAATGTTGAAGTTTTGTTTATTAATAATATTGAAACTGGCCGGCATTCCTGCCAGCGCTAATGCTGAAATAGATGTTTTTAAAAATTTTCTTCTATCTGTTTTCATATTCGTAACTTATATTATTTATTTCACAAAAAATAACCAATTAAAACATAATAAGCAATAAATATTTTATTGGTTATACGATCTTTTATCAACCGGTAAGTACACAAAAATGTGGGCTAGCAAATTCTTAGAACGATAGTATAATGTATACTTCGTATAGCGGTCGTGCCGCAATAATGCGCTAGCCCACAACTTTCTATATAAATCTACAGCAATAAATCAGTAAAAGCAAATTATTTTTTAACCTCTAAAGAAAAATTAATTTTATGAAAAATTTGACACAAATTTACTGAATACTGGTCTATTTGTTGAAACCGGATTGGAGACATTTCAGTGGAGAAGAGAAGCTAAATAAATAAAAACCCGGTTCACGTTTTGAGCATAAACCGGGCAAACAAGTTGTAAAATAAAATTCTATTCTATTTTCTGATTAATTAGACTATCATCGGTAAGTCTTGGATAAGAAATTTTCAGAGATTTCATTGTATCATGAATAATTTCGGAGACAATGTAATTTCTATACCATTTCTTATTAGCCGGAATAACGTGCCATGGCGCCCATTTTGTGCTGGTATTATTTATCATATCTTCAAAAGCTGCCATATATTTATCCCAATGCTGTCTTTCATCCATATCGGGTTTCGAAAGCTTCCAATTCTTTGTTGGATCCTGCTGGCGTGAGAGGAATCTCACTTTTTGTTCCTCCTTGGAAATGTGCAGAAATAATTTAATAATTCTGGTTCCGTTCTCGCAAAGGTATCTTTCAAAATCATTTATCTGTCTGAATCTTTTTTCCCAAACGTCATCTTTGATCAATTCATCCGGTAGTTTTTGCTTTTTTAAAATTTCCGGATGGACTCTAGCGACCAGAACTTCCTCGTAATATGAGCGGTTGAAGATACCGATTCTTCCCCTCTCCGGAAGCGATTTGTGGATTCTCCACAAGTAATCATGATCCAATTCTTCATCCGAGGGTTTCTTGAAGCCGAAGACCTGGCAGCCCTGAGGATTGACTCCACTCATTACATATCTGATGGTGCCGTCTTTTCCGCCGGCATCCATAGCCTGGAGAATTATTAAAATGGAGTACTTGTCGTGGGCGTATAGAACATCCTGAAGAGTTCTCATACTAACAAGATTTTTCTCAACTTTTTTCTTGACTTCTTCCCGATCCTTGAAGCCCTCCGAATAGTCGGCAGATAAATTTTTTAGTTTGATTTTAACATTGTGTGGAATTTTGATCATTTGCTCTTTCATATCAAGCTCCTAATTTGTTGGCTTACTGTATATTAAAGATTACTAACTCCACTTAAAACAGAAAAGGAAGAAGAATACCAGTTGATCGAAAATCAGCCCTTTTCTGCGCTTGACGAAGCGATTATAAAATCGTTGTTGATACTGAATGGGTTATTTCCAATACTCATCCTGTATAAATCGCGCTGTACTTCGAAGCCATTATTAAGCATAATACTTATTAACTCTTCATGGTGTTCGCCAATATCAAAAATTATTTCTTTCCCCTCCAAAACTTCAAAGGAGCGTGAAAATAAATTTTTGGAAATTTCAATATTGCCTGATACCAAAGGACCCATGTGATACGCGCTCTGACCTTCCCGCGTCATGATAAAGCCATTTATTCTACCGTTCTTATCAATTGATTGGAAACAAAGATCCGGGAATTCACGAAAGAATCTTTCCAATAGCCTGCTTCTATCAGCAAGAAAATATTTTTTATCGAATTCAATAGCTTCGCCTAAATTCAAGGAATGAATAGAGGATTTATCGTAATCCAATTTTACTCCAACACCTTTCATACGTTTGAGTAAAAATTCATCTCTGAATCCGAAGGAAATATATAATTTTTTCCCCATAGGCGTAGCGTCAAGTTTTATGCAGCTAACATGATTATCATTTAGATATTGAAGGCATGATTTGAGAAGTTCTCTGCCAATTCCAAGATTTCTTTTTTCAGGATGTACAATAACCATACCAATCCAGCCAAGATCGGTACCGTAGCTTGTTGTGGTTGCGGTTCCAATAACAGCATCTTTTTGTACTGCGACAAAACATCCGTTGGGTTCAAAATTTAAGAGAGCTCTCCAATCTGCTTCGGTTTGATTCCATCCCAGCAGGTTCTTTAATATCATGATTGTATCCAGATCTGACTCAGTCATCAATCTTATAGAAAAATTTTTTTGATCCATATCTTATTTCTTTCCTCTATTTATTGCGGCGCATAAACTTGCCACGTCGCCAATTGTTTCTCCCAGCAAAGAGGGAACCACTTTGCAGCGTTTATAAGTTTCGTCCAGGGATTCTTTTTTCATCTCTTTTAACGCCGGTATGAGCAGGGAATCTCCCATTCTGACGGCGAGGCTTCCGATAATAATTATTTCAGGATTTAAGAGATCTGCTAATATGGCAAGACCCCTTCCAAAAAATTTTGCAGAAAGGTTAATAATATACTTTGCCTCTCTGGTTCCTTTTTTAAAATCCTCTATCACATCTTTGGCGGTAACATTTCTGCCATAGATGGCGGGGAAATGGAGATGAGCTAATTTTGCAATTCCTGTTCCGCTGGCGTATGACTCAAAGGATCCCTTTTTGCCGTAAGCCTTTGGACCATCTTCAGCAATCCTGATATGTCCGATCTCACCGGCAGTATCGGAAGATCCACGGAAAATATTGCCGTTTAATATAATTCCAGCTCCTATACCGGTACCCATCGTAAGAAAAATTACGTTTTTGTAACCCTTTCCGGCTCCGAAATAAAACTCCGCTAAAGCGCCGGCATTACCATCATGTTCTATGAAACATTCTGTTCCGAATTCTTTTTCAAGGAGTTTCTTTAATGGAATATTGTCCCATCCTGGTAAATTAGGAGGGGAGAGGATGATACCCTCTTCGATTTTGAGAGGTCCTCCGATGGAGACGCTTAATGAATCTATTTTGAATCCCTGTTTTTCAAGTGATTCTTTATATTGAGCGGCATTTGACTTTATATTTGAAAAAGATTTTTTGAATCCTTCTCCGGCTAAAGTAGGGAAAGTAATTTTGTCTAAAATTTTGCCTGAAAAATTTCCCAGAATGAGGGAAGTTTTTGTTCCGCCAATATCAAATCCTAAGATATATTTTTGTACTTTTGCCATAGCATTCTGATTTTCTTTGTTCAACTGATATCAAGTTTTAGTATATCCTTTTCTATATCATCTGCAATTTTTGCAACCTCTTTCAGAATTTTGGATACATCAAAAGGATTGGACGTTTCAACCGGAAAGGAAGCCAGGGTGCAGAGCATACCATCCGGTGTCATTGATATCTTTGAATAATTTAAAAAATAATTTATTTTTAAGAGTTGGAGAGTATCAGTGTTGCTCGGCGCCCTGCCAATTTTACTGAATACCAATCCGTATTTTTCACCATCAATTATTTTGAGTTTAGTATAAACCATTTGTTTCCTATCGCCTCTCACGGTCAAATCAACGATGGAAATCTCTCCGTTTTTATAATACTTTGACTCTATTATCTCAGCGGCTTTCCAGACTAATTCGTGAACATCCATATTTATTCAAATAAATTTCTAGTTACAATAATTGAAATGTTGAATTATTTAAAATATTAAATATACTTAGAAAAATCAATATAAAAGCAATTCTGCCAAATTTGACAATTTAACCGTTTTTGGAAACGGTTAAATTGTCAAACTAAATTAATTTATTACCTGTTGGTAAATCAAAAGAAATTCAATCCAACTTTTCCGGAGTATGAAAATTCTTAGCGCCGAATAGCCGGATAAATTATCTTAATCCGCTTTCTATTTGCTGAGTTCGAATGATTTAAAATAATTCAAAACTTCCGGACTGTTCAGTTCTTTAAGTGAATATGTGGAATATGCTACCTGATATAGTTTCGGCAATCTTACACAATATTCATAGCGGATGTAAATGGGAGAATTTTTTGATTTGGTTTTTACAATATAAGATAATCCGGCATTTTCATCCCTAAGCAAATAATGCTTCGAGAGTACCACAAAATCCTGGCTTTTTACTGCCCCGTTCATGGCATCTTCTAAAATTTGATCTGTGGTTTTATTGTCGAATAGTTTTTCAGGATATTGACTGGATGCCAGAATGCAGGCGCCTGTTTTATTTTCTACTGTATACATCAGGGTCGGGACTTTGCCATAGTCTGTATCTATCTCAGATGATTCACCGGTTGGCTTAGTAAAGCCATGCGGCAGATATACCGTATAATCGTCATCCTCCGGAGCAAATCCTAGTGTATGGCTTTCCAGTTTTTTATCGATCAGTGTAAGTGAACTGAAATAATCAGCAAGATCCTTTTTATCCAATTCTTTTTTCTCATAGGCTACAAATGCTACTTGGAGAAGTTGGTCGCCGTAGACATAGCAGTCAAATCTATTATAATAGATGTTATTTCCATCTTTGGTGTCAAATTTGACGGTTTTCCCTTTATAGCCACCCAGACTTATGTCCTTTTTGGAAACCAGAACAGATCCATCCTTCAGATATCCGTCTATGGCGTCGGAAAGAATTTGTTCGATTGTTTTCGTTTCAAAGAGCGAATGCTCAAAGGTATTAAAACTTACCAGGCAGGCGCCTCTATTGGTTTCAGTAGTAAACATAACCATGTTATCTTTGGTTATCTCATGTTTTGGAAGTGGAAATCCTGTGGGAAAAACAATTTCAAAAGCAGCTTCTCTGGATACTAACCTGGGTCCGGTCATTGTTATCTTCTGCGCTTCAGATATACCGGAAAAAAGAAACAAAATAGAGATGATGATAAATAGATTTTTCATAATTGCCTCAAATTAAATGTTTTATCGAGTAACGATTTTTTTTAGAAAAAGAACTTTCATTGATGGAATATCGTACGGCAATATACCTGTTCCGAATATTATACCATTGTAATGCTTTCGATGTTCCAGTATTTCCTGTACGCCTTCAGTAATTTCCTGTGAGCTTCCATTTATAAGTATTGAAGGATTGAAATTTTTCCTTAGTAGTACCCCTTTTTCTTTAGATTTCTCAATATATGCATTGAGGTCAGCATTAAAATCACATATAATGTTTTTTGCCCCGGCTTCAATAAAGTACTCAAAACTATCTACTGTATTGCCGCCGACTATATATGATAAAAATCTTGAGCCATTTTTTTGCAGTGACGAGAAAAGATCCTTCACATGCGGAAAAATGCTCTCTTTATATTGTCTCGGTGAAACCAGAGGCGGGGCAGCGGCAGAATCGAAAACCATGACATCCGCGCCTGTCTTTAATATTGCCCTGGTGTATTGTTTTCCAACCTCGGTTGTGAATTTCAGGACTTCCTGAATGTAATCAGGATCTTCAATGGATGCAACCAGAAGATTTTCGTCGCCCATTAGAGATGATGCTAATGAAAATGGACCGCTTACACCGGCGCATACCAGTACTTCTCCACCGAATTTGTTCTGTATTTGTTCGGTTGCCTCAAGTATCATCGGCATCCGTCCATCTTTTTCCGGATCGGGAATTTTAAGATCTTTCAAATTTGATTCATTTAAAATTCTGGTCTTTATGGTTGGAACGCCATTACCGTTATCATAATTAATTTCACAGCCTATGGCTTCAGCTTCAATATTGTAAATATCAATTCCCACTACTAAAGTATCCGGTTTGTAGGTGTTATATTCAGCTTCTACCGCTTTGCTAAGTAAATCTGCATTACGGCAAACATCTGCAGGGGATTTATTTATAAGCGCGGCCTTGTGTTCGTAAATAGCAGGAGCAAACGGGCACCTGTCGGGAGCTTCGCCCCTCATCATTGCTTCAATTCTTTCTTTTTCGTTCATTACTGGCTCTTAAGAATAATTAATGTATTAAAATTAAATTTTGACTAAACTGGAATCTTTTAAAGGATAGCTGAACGGATTAAGGGAATCTCCTTTAAATGTAATTGTCGCCGTTTGATCTGTTGGTATAGAATATTTTGTACCGGTATTAAAAAGAGGAGGGATTATTTGAATGAATGGAACTTTATCTCTTTCACCGATATCAATACCGCTGTGGCCGATGTACTTGTGTGTAAGGACAATAGCGGGAAACTTTTTTGTATAATATTTCTGAGTGTAAAGCAGTGAAATACGGTCTCTCAGTATCTGAACCACTTCGCGTCTGGTGTAGTTTGTATCATAAGTACTGGTTTCAGGAAGGAAATCGATCACCCTGGCATTATCAGATTTATGAATTATAATCGGTGTTTCAAGTTCAACCTCTTTAAATAATTTTTCTGCGCCTTCCTGAGATAGCCTTATACAGCCGTGAGATGACGGACGCTTTCCCAGGCTCCAGTAATAACCTCGTGATTCAAGGGCATGAAAGCCTATCCCGAAATTGAAGCCGATCCAGTTTATACATTTTGCATCATTAAATTGTTTTGATATCAGGATGGGCAATTTATTCTTAACTATAAAAATTCCGCGATTGGTTTTTATTCCATCCTTTACAAACTCAGTACCTGTTGAACAGAGTAGGGTATCGGTTTCCTTTCCTTTCCTGTGAAGGAGCACTCTCTGTTTATCAAGCAATACTTCTATAATAATTTTTTTTTCGGTGTAAACAGTATCTAAAACATTCAGTTTATATCTGACTGGAGAGATATCCGGCATCAGTA
>Ga0351884_1134_pt1 | contig 21237 bp, 10 predicted proteins | sample BONcelFGM3001F15_FD_206773 | JGI IMG/M metagenome (GOLD analysis project Ga0351884, IMG submission 206773) | Enriched cells from coal bed in the Powder River Basin, Montana, United States - BONCAT cells FGM rep3 HSBNCT.FGM.300.1.F15 ...
TGCCAATGGCGTTAAAAGGGTTGAAGAACGCAGCCTTACCACCGGAGCAGTAGTTAGCAATCATACTTCAGAAAACGGAGTATGGAAAGATGTTGATACCAAAAATCCTTCAGGCGGAATTGCAACTGTACTGGTTATCAATACTACCCTGGGAATTGGTTCACCTGTAACCGAAATGGGTAAAATATTTACCTATGGCAAAACCCTGAACATTGAACTCAATCAGCAGATCAACGGAACTGTGCAGGTAATCAACCTTTACGGACAGCAAGTTGCTGATTTCAGCCTTAATGGCACCTCTGCCAATTTCACACTTGATGCTCCTGCCGGAATTTACATTGTTCGCATTGTAAGCAACAAAGGTATGGTAAGCAGCAAGGTGTTGGTGAAGTAAGCAGATTTGATTATAAAAGTTTCTTCCTAAAACCACACCTCTTATCTATACTTAAGACAGGAGGTGTGGTTTATTTTTAATTTTATACTACTTCGCTTACTTTTCTAATTTTTGAAACAATATTTAAATCAAATAAAATGAAACAAAAATTCTTTACATCACTTCTGATTATTTCTCTGTTTTTGTTTGCCTCCTTAAGGATATTTAGTCAAACTACGATAGATTTCGACACAGATGCTAACTGGACTCAGGATCCAAATGTTTCAAGCTTTGGAGCATATGGCAGCCATAGCTACGCTGATGGGATAATTTCTTTCTCGTCGATGTTTGCTATCCGAAACACAACTGCTGTTCATGATGGATTCCCAGGGGCTCTTGGAACTTATTCATGGAGACTAAGAAATTCCGCCGATACAAGACTTACAGCAAATATCGCTTCAGGTGGTGTCTCGACATTCTCATTTGCTGTCAGAAGATGGGATGGTAGTCCTATCCCAAATTACACAGTAAGGTATTCCCTTAATGGTGGCACAGATTGGACAAGTTTGCCAAACATTGATGGTTCATTACTTACAACCAGTGATTGGTTCACATACAACGGCACAATTAACTCTGCAGCCACGAATATTCTAATTGAGGTTGGGAATACTGGAACTACTGAGAGAATAATGATTGATGATTATACCTGGACAGGTTATACATCTGGCGGTAATCTCCCCCCAACCATCACCAATATCGTTCAAACTCCCGCCACAGGCATCACTCCAACAACAACCGTTTCAGTGAGTGCGAATGTTACAGATAGCGACGGAACAGTTGCTTCAGTGGTATTAAACTGGGGAACAGTGAGCGGAAGTCTTACCAATCCCATCAATATGACTTTGGGAAGTGGCAGCACCTACACTACAGTGAGCAATATTCCTGCACAGGCTGACGGCACAACTGTATATTATTCAATAACAGCAACCGATAATGGAGCTGCTACAACCACTTCACCTCAGCAGAGTTATGTGGTTTCAGCACCAGCAACCCAACTGGCCTTTGTTAATTTTCCGGCCACCGGCACACAGGGAAATGCAGTTGCTTCATTTACTGTTGAAGCCCGTCGTGGCGACAATACGGTTGATCCCGGTTATACAGGTGACATTACCCTCAGCATAGCTACCGGAACAGGAACGCTTGGAGGCACAATCACCCGCGCTGCAGTAGCCGGAGTTGCCACCTTTAATGATATTACCTTCAGCGCTCCGGGAACTTTTACACTCAACGCAAATTCAACCGGACTGACTCAGGCCACAAGCAGTTCTATTACCATCAGTCCTGCTCCGGCAATTACTTCCATTATTTTACCGCAGTTTATAAATGCTGCTGCGCCCGCAAACAACAGGATACCTTTTGCTTTCAGAGCAAGCCTTGGTAATCTGCTTCCCAATGCAACCTACAGGTATATTAACCAGATGGTTATTTCAACTGACACACCAACAGCAGGTGGAGCAGGAAATCCGATTTTTGTTGGCAGCGATGGCACATTCTACCGCTCTACCGGGCCTAGCCTTTCTTCAGCCGGGAATTATGGAGAATTTACTACTGATGCTTCGGGCAATTACACCGGATGGTTCCTTGTTGAAACAACAACCAACACCAGGTTTGATGCCGGCAATCAGGTTTTTGTGAGAATTACCCTGAATAACGGCGCAGGAGGAACAACAGCTGTCAACAGACCAACATCTGCTGATTTCGCAACGGCCATAAGCTTTGGAATAAATCCTGCTGCCACAGAAGGCACAGCAATCCGTGCAATCTCTGCAGCGACTCCAAAGAATTTTGTATTCCTCTATGACAATATAAACGGCACCGGCCGCCCACTTACAGGCACAAGTATAGAGGTTACAGGAATTGATTATTCTTTAATTACCCAATATGCAGCATTCTACCGCGAAAACGTTTCAGGCGTTAACGGCGCATGGGGCGGAATTGTTCCTAATGTTAATGCAAACGGTGTTAGGTGTATTGAAGAACGCTCTTTGACAACAGGAAGTGTGGTTAAAACCGATGTATCAGCCGACGGAATATGGGGTGCAACCAATACAGTTAATCCTGTTGGCGGAACCACTGATGTTCTTGTTATCGATCTTATTGCTGCCAATGCCCCGGTTATTTCTGTTGCACCTGCAAGTCTTAGCGGATTTACTTATGTTATCGGAAACGGACCTTCAACAGCCCAAACCTATAACATCAGTGCTGCAAATCTTGAAGGCACCGGAAATGTTACCGTTACCGCACCTGCCGATTATGAAGTATCAACGAACGGAACTACTTTTGCCGCTTCGTTAAATCTTCCTTTTGCAGCCGGAATTATTACCGGTCAGCCACTTACCATTTCTGTAAGGTTAAAAGCCGGACTTGCCGTTGGCAATTACAATGGTCAGCAGATTGTACATGCCGGAGGCACAGCTCCAAATGCTATAGTCACCTGTTCGGGAAGTGTAACCTACCCTGTTCCGGTATTGGCTGCTGAAACAGTTCCTATGTATATTCAGGGATTGAACGGCACCAATGCAAAAAGAGTTCCATTTGCTTTCAGGGCAACCATCAGCAATATGATGCCTAATGCAACCTACCGTTATTACAACAAAGTAGTCATTGATACCGACACTCCAACCACAGATGGCGCAGGCAATCCTATCTTTGCTTCAGCAAGTGGTGCATTTACACGCACAAGCAGTACATCAATGGGAACCGAAGGCGAGTATGGTGAATTTACGACCAATGCATCGGGTAGCTACAGCGGCTGGTTTATTACCGAACCTACCGGAAATGCAAGGTTTACACCCGGCAACCAGATTTTTATGCGCATTATGCTTAATAATGGGGAGAACGGAACAACCGTTGTATCGCGTCTTACAACCCTAGCTTCGGTTGGCGTTATCAACTTCGGCACTGTAAATCAGGCTGGCGAAGGAACCGGTATCCGCGGAATTTCTGAGGCTGCTTCCGGAAACATGATTTACCTCTACGACAATACCACCGGTGCAGGCCGTCCGGTTTACGGAACCAGCATTGAAACTACGGGTATCGATTTTACCGCTATTGGGACTTATGCTTCATTCTATACTTCACAGGTTCAGGGAAACAATGGCTCATGGGGCGGAATCATTCCGAATCTTCTTCCTGATGGCATCCGCCGTATTGAAGAGCGCAGCAATGCCACCGGCGCATTGGTTGCTGTTCATACATCCGAAGACGGAGTATGGGGCATTTATGATACACGCAATCCATTCGGCGGCGATGTTGATATTCTTGTGATTGATCTTATGCCTTCCGGTCAACCTACATTGTCAGTTAGCCCTTCTACACTTAATGGGTTTACTTATGTTGAAGGAAATGGTCCGTCAGCTGTTCAGACTTATCTTTTAAGCGGAACTGATCTTGAAGGAAGCGGAAACATCAGCGTTACTGCACCTGCCGATTATGAGGTTTCATCTGATGGAACAACATTTGCTGAAGCTCTGAGTCTGCCTTTCGCCGATGGAATCATTACCGGACAGCCTGTAACGGTTTCAGTTCGCCTGAAAGCCGATCTTGCAACCGGAGATTATAATGCACAAACCATCGTCAACAGTGGAGGCGGCGCAACTGATAAAGTTGTAACCTGCAACGGAAGCGTTGTTGCTCCGGGACAACCTGAGCTAACCAATGTTACCCTGCCTCTCTTTATTCAGGGAATAAACGGAACCAACAATACCCGCGTTCCTTTTGCATACCGCGCTACTTTAACCAATCTTGCTGCTGAAACCACTTACCGTTTCTACAACAAAATTGTACTTGAAGGCGATGCTCCTGACTACAATGGAGCAGGTAACTGCATTTTTGTAGCAGAAGACGGAACTTTCAGCCGCACCACAGGTACATCTTTGGGTACGCCTGGTGAATATGGTGAATTTACCACCAATGCCGATGGAACCTTTACAGGTTGGTTTATCACAGAACCAAGTGGAAATGCCCGCTTTACCCCTGGTAATCAGATTTACATGCGTATTTCGCTGAACGATGGAAACGAAGGAACTACCGAAACTTTCCGTCTTACTACTGTGGATTTTGCAACTGTGTCGCAATTCGGTACTGAAGCTGAAGCAACTCATGGAACAGCCATTATGGGCATCAGCGAAGACAGTCCGAAGGACTTCGTTTATCTGTATGATAACATTACCGGTACCGGTCGTCCATTATATGGAACACATATTGAAACTTCTGAAGTTGATTTCGCCAACATTACTTCATATGCGCCATTCTACATCAACGATGTAGCTGCTGAAGATGGTTCATGGGGTGGAATTGTTCCGAATATGAACGATGCAGGTGTTCAGCGTGTTGAAGTAAGAAGCCTTACCGATGGAAGCATTGTACATAGTTATAATGTGCCAACCGGCGTATGGATTGTAACCGATACACGCAATCCGAACGGTGGATTGGATAATGTACTTGTACTTGATCTGATTTCAATCGGAGTTATCAATCCTGAAACCAATGGTGTAAAGATTTATGCCGCAGGAAATGAACTCAGAATTGAAACTGACAAATCTTCTGAATACAGCTTTAGCCTGATTAATCTTCAGGGACAGCAGGTAATTACACGCAAACTATCTGGTAGCAATAGCTATATGATTCCTTTGAATGTACCAACCGGTATTTATCTTGTGAGATTATCCGGAGCTGAGGGAATAACCACAGCCAAGGTTTTTATCAGGTAAGTTACTGAATGTCTTATTTCATCTGATTTTCAGATAAAAAAAACAACCCGCTGAAATGCGGGTTGTTTTTTTTATGTCAGTAATGATTTATTCAGGCTGCCTGTTGAGGTACTTAACAAGTAATTTATTGAGTTTTGCGGCCAGTATAGGTTTCGACAGATGTTCATCGCAACCGGCTTCTCTGGCTTTTTCAATATCTTCGTTGAAAGCATATGCCGATTGGGCAATAATGGGAAGCTCAGGTCTGATTTTCTTAATCAGTTTTGTGGCTTCAAGCCCATCCATCACCGGCATTTTAATGTCCATTAATATCAATGTGATCTGCTGGTGTTTTTTTACCAGATCAACTGCTTCTTCACCATTGTATGCCCTTAAAGTAACCACACCAAACTTTTTCAGGGAAGTAAGCAACAAACGGTAGCTGGTATCATCATCCTCAGCAATGAGAATAACATCACTTTCGCGAGGGGTTTCATCAGTAGAATCTGCAGCAGTATCAGCAGCAAGATCACCAACTGGTATGGTAAAATAAAAAGTTGTGCCTTTATCTTTTTCAGACTCCATCCATATTTTTCCGCCCATTGCCAAAACCAGTCCTTCACTGATTGCAAGCCCCAAGCCAGCTCCCTCGTAATTCCGTGTTGACGATTGCTCTACCTGATAAAAACGGTCGAATATACGGCTTAAATGCTCATCTGAAATTCCTATACCTGTGTCTTTCACAAAAAACACAAGCGATTCATTATCAACCTTGTATCCAAATACGATTTCACCACTGTTGGTAAATTTAAGTGCATTATTCAACAGGTTATTCATAACCTGATAAAGACGTGTGGTATCAGCGGTTATGTCGGCCAATGCATTGGGCAAACCAAACTCATATCGCATATTCAGATTCCTTCGTGAAGCCTGACCCTGATAGAAGTTGTAAAGTTCAATAATGAAATTGTTGACATTGAACTTTTCCGGTGCAAGGACCACCTGACCTGCTTCAATAATGGAAATATCAAGAATATTACTTACAATTTCCATCAGGCGTTTTCCACTATGCTGAATCGCATCATTATACTCTACGCGGTCTTCAGGTGTTGTCCAGTCTTGTATCAGTAATTCCGAAAATCCGAGAATACCATTGAGCGGAGTTCTGATTTCGTGCGAAATATTCTGAAGGAAGGCTGTTTTAAGTCGATCGCTCTCCTCTGCCTTTTCTTTGGCATTTTTCAGGTCTTCGATCATTTGCTTTTTACCGGTAACATCTTCTCTTACAGCAATAAAATTCATGACATTCCCATTTGGATCAACCAGGGGCGAAATAATCATGCTTTCCCAATAAAGTGTTCCGTCTTTCCTGCGATTTCTCAGGTCGCCGTACCAGTTTTTTCCTGACTTGATTGTGTTCCACAAGTCAGCATAGAATGGTGCATCATGATATCCCGATTTAACGATACTGGGATTTTTACCGATTACCTCTTCGAGACTATATCCCGACATTTCGCAGAACTTAGGATTCACATATTGTATTGTTCCGTTATTGGCAGTAATCATAATCCCGATTGGGTTCTGTTCAACTGCACTTGACAATTTCAGGTTGGTCTCTTCGGCTTCTTTGCTGACTATATAGTTTCCGAGTTCATGTGCCGCAAGTTCCATGATGTACTGTGAATCATCATTGTAGGCAAATTCATTTTCGTAATTTTGAACTGCAATCAAACCTATGGCCTTTTTCCCCTTAAAAACAGGAGCTCCCAGCCATATTTCAGACTGTTCGCCTATGATATCAATTTCTCCCTTGCTTGCCAATTCAGTAATCTGTTTTTTAGTAAACCTGAGCGACTTCCCCTGTTTAACAACCCTACCCGACAAAGACCGATCAGCCCGCCATTGTGGAATGGAAATTTTTTCGTCCATTTCGAAGGGAGAATGCATCATTCCTGTTTTTTCATTGATAAAGGCTATATAAAAATTGCTGGTATCTATCAATGCTGACAGTTCGTTACGAACAGCCTCATATAATTCCTGAAGTCCGGAAGCATTCAGCGCGGCAGTGGCAATATTAAATTGCAGCTTTTGCAAGGATTCTTTATACTTTCTCTCTGAGATATCGTGGGCAATCAGGAGTACAGCCGGTTTGCCATCATAATTAACCATATTCAGGGTCATTTCCACCGATATACGTTTCCCTGACCGATGGATTAGCTTTGTTTCGAACGAAAGGTTTTGCCCCGACACTAACTTCTTCATCCGGTTAATAGCCGTTCTTATGGATAAGCCCTCCTCCAGTTTACCGATGGGAATGTTTTGCATCTCAAATTTGGAATATCCAAGCATTTCAGCTCCCGCATCATTCACTTCAAGCAATTGAACCAATTTACCATCCCCTTTGAGTCCGATAACAGCTAACGCATCTCTGTTGGCGTCAAAAAGTTCGCGATAACGTTTTTCGCTGCTGACAATCACTTCCTGTGATTTCTTACGTTCACTGATGTCGCGGATTGCACTGATTGAAAACCATGCATTATCAATTTTCATCGCCGACAGTGCCATTTCAACCGGGATAATTACTCCATCTTTTCTCACAGCTTCCAGCTCCTGAACCATTCCAACAGCTCTCCCTTCTCCGGTTCTGGAAAAAGCGGCAAAACCTTTTTGATATTCATTGTGATACTTTTGGGGAGCAATCAGTTTATGCAACTCTTTTCCTTCAACTTCACTGAAAGTATAACCAAACATTCGCTCGGCTGATAAATTCCAGATTACAACTTTTGCATTCTCGTCAATTATTATCATCGCATCCTGGGCAGAATCCACAACTTTTCTCAGCCGCTCTTCTCTTTCCTTCAGGTATTCTTCTGCTTTGCTTCGCCGGAGCGTGACAGAGGAAATATAAGAAAAAGACTTCAGAAGCTCAGGATCGGGCGATTTTTGATCCTTACCAAAACCCATAACAACAGTACCGTAAAGTTCATCCGACAGATGCAACGAAATTGCAGCCATATGCGAAATGCCTGTCAGTTCGCTGAATTGAATTCCTTGCTCAGGCGTGAGTTTGCCATAAGTCAGTTCGCTGAGAGAAGTACTGATTACAATTGATGTATGAAGCATCTGCTTCACCATATCAGTATCTATTGGGAACAATGTTAATGTACCATCGTTAAAAACACCTGAAAGATGCTGATCAAGATTTTCGATTTCGGCCGAAAAACATTCCAGCACCAGTGCATTTTCCTCTCTGTTGTAAGTAGAAAATGAGGCAAGTAAAGCTCCGGAGTAATTCCTGATTTCATCAACCATAAGTTTTGCCAGATCTGTATCGCTGCTAACAGATGAAAGATTAAGTGCATATTCTGACAAAAACTGCAGATCTTTATTCTTCTCAATCAGGTTATTCTCAATCGCTTTTCTATCTGTAATATCGGTCATTGAACCAATAATTCCGGCAACAGAACCATCGGCGTTGGGGTAGGTTGCTTTACGGAAAAGCATTTCTCTGATGCCTCCCGTTTTCTCAACTACCGGTGATTCAAATGACTGAATCCCGCCCGTTTCCAGCAGACGCAGGTCTGCATCATAATAAACATCAGCATATCTTTTATTCTGAATATCAAAAACTGATTCCCCGATTATTTCTTCATTGCTTTTACCCATAAGCTCTGAAAATGCAGTATTGCAACCCTGATAAAAGCCTTTGGTATCCTTATAATAGACCGGTAGTGGAATTGCATCAATCAGGCGCTGCTGAAAATCAGATTGTTTTCTGATTTCCTGCTCATTCTTTTTTCGTTCAGTTATATCAGCTGCAATACTCAAAATTCCGGTTGATCCATCGCTGAGCGTAATTGCTGATTCAGAAAGTTCGATTATCAATTCCGTTCCGTCTTTTCGGACATTTACCACTTCGTGCTTCAGGATCTCACCTGAAAGAATACGCTTACGGTTTTCGATTATTGATTCTGCTATCTGAGAACCGGCCAGAAAATCAATATTCTTCCCCAATAATTCCGAAGAACTATACCCGGAGATAGTGCAATAAGTTTCATTTACGTTAACGATATTACTTTCAGCATCATGAACTACAATGCCAACGGGCGAAAGCTCAAAAAGAGACCTGTACCTTTTTTCGCTTTCAATCAAATCGGCTTGTGCTTTGCGATAGTCTAACTTTCGTTGCCGCTCCTCAAGTGCGTGAAGGATAGCAGAACCTAGTCTTTTGATGCTTTGTTTGATCACATAATTAACGGCTCCGGCTTGTATGCATTCAACAGCAGTATCTTCGTTAATTGAACCAGTTACCATGATAACAGGAACATCGGGCGCATTTTCAATTGCCAACCGGAGTGCCGACAAACCATCAAAATCCGGCATTGTGTAGTCAGAAAGAATGATATGAGGTTTAAAATGAATGAGTGCATTTAAAAAATCTTCTTCGCGCTCAACAACCTCAAACTCACATTTGCCAAGCACCTTACGTGCTTCTCTCATGTTGAGTTCGGCATCTGCCGGCATATCCTCCACTATCAGTATTTTTATGTTTTCCTCCATTGGGCAGATGATTATTGTTTGTCAACATTTTGATTTTCACAAGGTAATTTAAACACAAAGTCAGCGCCGACGTTTATTTTGGCTGTTGCATTTATTTCGCCTCCATGCCTCTGAATAATTCTTTTTACTATCGCCAGTCCGGCTCCGGTACCATCAAAATCTTTGAGATTATGCAACCTTTGAAATACTCCGAAAAGCTTATCGGCATATTTCATATTAAACCCTACACCGTTATCGCTGATATGATAAAAGCAATAATTTCCCTCTGACCAGCCTTTAATGGTAATGGTCGGACTATCCTTACGGGAGGTAAATTTTACAGCATTTGAAATCAGGTTGATCCACACCTGTTTAATCAGCGCATAATCAGCCTCAACAAAAGGCAGAGATCCACAATAGAATGAGATGCTATTGCGTTGAACCTGATCAGTAACATCCAGAAAAACTGCATTAGCCATTTTTTGCATGTCTATCCTTGAATAACTCAATTCACTCCGGCCTGTTCTGGAAAATGTGAGAAGATCATCAATGAGTTGACCCATTCTTACGGCATTCTCCTGAATAACATTGCAAACTTTTTTGCCTTCGCCTCCAATGTTTTCGCTGAAATCTTCCATCAATATCCGGGTGAAACCATCAACAGCTCTAAGCGGAGCCCTCAAATCGTGCGAAACACTGTAAGCAAAAGCTTCCAGTTCTTTATTGGCTGCAACCAAAGCCGAAGTGCGTTCTTCTATACGTTTTTCGAGTGTGGCATTTAAACTTCTGATTTCATTTTCTGTTTTTTTTCGATAAGTGATGTCGGTGATAATTTCGCCAAGTAAGGGATCAGCACCCGGAATACTGATTCTGAATTTCTGAATATAACAAAGAACTTCGTTGCCGTTTCTGTCTGTCCATATGTCTTCGAATGCAACATAGCCAGATTTCATGGCTTCCTTGTCTTTCATCCTTATAAACTCAGCTTCAATTTCGGGGAAAGACTCAGCAGGAGTTTTTCCATGCCAGTTTTCGTAAGGAAAAAGAAGCCGGAAATTATGATTTGCATAAAAAGGTCTGAAATTTCTGTCCTTGATCATTATCATGGAAGGCACATAGTTCATAAAGGAGGAAAGCCTTGCTTCACTTTGTTTCAGCGCTTCATCGGCTCTTAACCGCTCGGTAATGTCCTGAACCAGACCGGTCAAAGAGAATGGGCTTCCGTTTTCATCAAGATTTAAATCGGCTCGTACATGAAACGAACGAATGGCTCCATCCTTCCTTCGTATCCTGAAAACTGAATTAAAATCAGTATTGGAGTTCAGTGCATCTATGAAATGATTTTGAACAGCAGGAATATCATCTTCAACAATGAAAGATCGAACTGTTTCCAGCGCGTTTTTAAACGGGCTCATTTCACCCGAGACTCCCAAAAGCGCATATAAGTTATCAGACAAAACACCGCTATTGTCAGAAAAAATATATTCAAAACTACCCAAAGCAGCGAGTTTTTGAGCCTTCTTAAATATCTGTTCCCGGTGTTTCAATGTGTTCTCTGCATTTTTTCTCTCGGTTATATCTATGTTAAATCCAACAATTCCATCAATACTTTTCTGGTTGCGGATAGGGGCAATTATTTGCTGAAACGTTCTTCTTTCTCCATCAACTTCATAAATACATTCATCATTAATCAATTCGCCGGCCAACACTCTCAGGTTGTTGTTTTTCCATTGCGAAACAGCTTCTTCCGGAGATTTATACTCTTCGGGTTTCCGGCCTAAAATGCTCCCAAAGTGATTGAAAGCATTCTGATTTTCAAGAATTCCTACTTGATTAACATCCCGCGCCCAGATTTCGAAGGGAGCATTTTCAATAACAGCACGTAGTATTGCCCTTTGCTCTTCTGCTGTTTCCTTGGCTTTGATAGCCTTGATTTCGGCCAGCTTTAAATTCGTAATATCTGAAAAAGTTGTCAACACCCGATAGGGTGTTTCGCCATCAGGCATGAAAAGCGGTTTTGTACTTACTTTTATCATGAAGGTTTCCTTCTTGCCATTTATAACTTGCAAGATATTATTGTGTAATGGCTTTCCTGTTTTTAAGGTTATTAATGAAGGATACTCATCTGCCTTTAATAATGTCCCATGCTCATTTAAAATACTTTGACCCATGTTTTGCACATACCGGCCAATGGCTTCTGTAGAAGGCAAGGCAAAAACCCGCTCTGCGGCTGAATTCCATGTTAGAATCCGACCATCGTTTGCCACCAGAATTATTCCCTCTGCGGAGGCGGAAATCACCTGCTTGTAAAGTTGCTGACTTTCAAGAAGTGCAGCTTTTGAAAGGTGTTCTTCGGTGATATCGTAATTCACGCCTATCATTTTCACGGCATAGCCTTTATTGTCGCGGATTACTTTGCCGGTTGCCCTTATATATTTTTCGCTGCCATCCGTACTTATTATCCTGAACTCCGAATCATAACTCAATTTCCCTTCCAGCACCTGTTGCAGAATGTATTCAATTTTTCCCCTGTCATCAGGACAAATAAATGAGAGCCATTCTTCAAGTGAAAAGCCCTTTTCCAGATGCTTAAGTCCGTATAGTTTCAGCATTTGCTTATCCCATTTTAGGATATTCTTTGTAATGTCCCATTCCCAGATACCAAGTCCTGCGGATTCAGTTGCAAGATCAATTCTGTCGGGCTTCATTAGCTCATGCATGGGCGCAACATTCTGGACAGTAATAAGTAAATCAAACACTGAATTTCCCACAGGATAAACTTTGCAACTAAGTTTAAATGAGGTATTGAGATCAATAAAAAATACCGGACTGCCGGGATTATCAATTGAGTTTATCAGATCTGCTGATAGCGACGGGAAAATATCAGAAAAATCGGCATTGATGAGTTGCATTAATACTCTATCGGAAAGATCAGCAAATGCAGGGTTTACATCAGTTATGATGAATTTTTTTACAGACTTTCCTACCTCCGCCTTAAGCATAAGCCTTGCATAAGCAACAGGTGCATCCATCAGCATTTCATAAAAGTGATTCTTCGCCATAATTACTTCTATTAAACCGGAAAATCTACTGTATCATTCTTTCACTCATTCTGTTCTTTGGAAAGCAATAGGGATATTACATCCTTAATATCCCGTATTTAACAAATTGTAATGCAATTAAACAGTAATAAACAAAAAAAAGGCCAATGAGTAAATATTTTAATCAGAATGAGTTAAAAAAACAGATAGCTAAAATACAAATTATACGCTTTGAGGAACAAACGAACTGAAACTATTAATGAAAGCAGCGCTTGCTGAAGGCATAAAACATTGACGCCGACAGTCGATAAATCCAACCCGGCAAACTAATCAGAACATCCTGTGCAAAACTAAGGTTGCAGCAAAATCTGAACTAAAAACAAGGTACACTAATTGACTGGCTGATCAATATGCTTTTCGGCATGGTATGATGATCTGACCAGGGGGCGGCTTTCGATGTGGCGGAAACCTTTTTCAATGCCAGCAATCCGATATTTCTCAAAAATCTCAGGAGTGATATATTCTTCTACCGGCAAATGGTTAAGGGTGGGACGCAGATATTGTCCGATGGTCATAATTTGTACGCCGGCAGCCAGCAAATCATCCATGGTTTCCAATACTTCAGCTTCAGTTTCACCAATCCCGACCATAATACCCGATTTGGCATTAACTCCCGATGCGGCAATGTGCCTGAGCACTTCCAGACTCCGGTTGTATTTTGCGGCACTTCTGATTGCCGGAGTAAGGCGGCGAACGGTTTCAAGGTTGTGCGAAATAATATCAGGCTTTTCAGCAATCACAATGTCAAGATGAGCAGTATTGCCCGAAAAATCAGGGATCAGCACTTCAATGGTCACCCCCGGATTTACAGCCTTAACCTCACGAATGGTTTGAGCCCAGTGCGCTGCACCACCATCTTCCATATCATCGCGGTCAACAGATGTGATTACACAATGCCTGAGTTTCATCATCTTAATGGATTCTGCAACTCTTTTTGGTTCGCCGGAGTCAACCGGAAGAGGTTTGCCGGTTTTTGTGGCACAAAAACGACACGATCGGGTGCAGATATCACCGAGAATCATAAAAGTTGCAGTACCGGCATTCCAGCACTCACCCATATTGGGGCAATTGCCACTGCTGCAAATGGTGTGAAGTTGATTGCCTTCAACAATTTCCTTCACTTTTGCGAAATTTCTTCCGCCCGGAAGACGGATTTTCAGCCATTCCGGCTTTTTAAGGTGTTTTTTTTTCTCCTCTGCCATCTTAATATTTTCAGCCTCTCAAGGTTAATTACACTTTATAAAATAATTTGAAAAGACAAATTTCATTGATGCGGCAAAGTTATCAATAAGTATCTGACTATATGAATGAATGAATTTAATTGTAATTTTACCCCGATTTGATGCCGGAATAAACATTCTGAAATTTGCACAAAGGTTAAAAACATTAGAAAAATCAAATGGAAAATCAACTCTATCCGCTAAAATTCAAGCCTGTTTTAAAAGACAAAATATGGGGTGGCAGTAAGATAAAATCGGTTCTGGGTATTGATTTTGCCCCACTGCCCAACTGCGGCGAAGCATGGGTATTGTCGGGAGTAAATGAAAATCAGACCGGAATAGTAAACGGATTCCTTGCCGGGAATGAATTGAATGAGTTGGTTGAAGTTTATATGGGTGAGCTTGTTGGCGATGACGTTTACGAACGGTTTGGTGATGAGTTTCCCATCCTTGTAAAATTTATTGACGCTGCCGAATACCTTTCCATACAAGTGCATCCCGACGACGAACTTGCTGCAAAGCGAAATATCGGTTACGGAAAATCGGAAATGTGGTACATTATTGATGCCGACCCGGATGCTGAACTGATCAGTGGGTTTAAACAAAAAGTGGATGCAAAAACCTACATTGAACATCTTGACAATAAAAATCTGCTTGACATCCTGAATGTTGAGAAAGTGGTCAAAGGTGATGTTTTTTACATGCCGGCCGGCCGAGTACATGCATTGGGCCCAGGAACTTTTCTGGCAGAAATTCAGCAGACCTCAGACACAACCTACCGCATTTACGACTGGGATCGCGTGGACAGCGAAGGCAATTCGAGGGAACTGCACATTGACGAAGCGCTGGAAGCCATTGATTTTAATGTGTATGACGATTACAAATCGAAATACACTGCAAAGGAGAACGGCACAGCCAATCTGGTGACCAGCCCTTACTTTACCACCAATCTGATTCAACTCGATAAAGCGCTGAGCAAAGATTACAGTGAACTTGATTCATTTGTAATTTATGTTTGTGTTGAAGGCGCCGTTACCATTGTTCACAATGGCGACACCGAGCCGCAGGTTAGCATTTCGCAGGGCGAAGCAATTCTGATTCCTGCAACCATCGACAGGGTTGATGTTATTCCTTCGTCATCTTCGAAGATACTGGAAGTGTATATTGCCTGAAAAGGCATGATTATTGAAATTAACGGGAGAATTTAAATAACTGACGACATGAAAAAAATCTTTCTTTTGGCTGCAATGGCAGTTTTACTTCTTAATGTTTCTGCTCAGGAAGGCGAAAAAAACCTGAAAAAACTTCCTTCGGTAAATGTAAAAACGCTGGATGGCAAAACCATTAACACAGCCGATATCTCCAATAACGGAAAGCCAATAATTATGAGCTTCTGGGCACTTTGGTGCAAACCCTGTATTAACGAGTTGACCACCATGGCCGAAGTTTATGATGAATGGGTTGAAGAAACCGGAGTAAAAGTTATTGCCGTTTCCATCGACGATTCACGCTCAAGTTCAAAAGTTGGGCCAACTGTCAACGGCAAAGGCTGGGAATACGATTTTCTGCTTGATGCGAATGGTGATTTCAAACGCGCCATGAATGTGAATATGATTCCGCATACATTCCTGATAAACGGAAATGGCGAAATCGTGTGGCAACATACTTCATTCAGCGAAGGCAGCGAACTGCAACTTATTGAAATGGTGCGCAAACTCAATGCCGGCGAAGCAATTGAATCGCACTAATACTTTCTGATTGAAATGATTGCCTGCAGAAACTTCAATGAGCTGCAGGCTCTGTTTAATTAACCCACAATTCCATTCCCATTGAAAAAAAACACCCTTGTATCCATTTCAGCATTGTTCTTAATGCTGTGCTCTCAAGTAACTTTTGCACAGAATTTTCTTGAAGGCGGACGTGTGAGCGGAAATTTCCAGCTTGACGCACAGGTTTATCGGGCTGATTCAGCAATCGGAGCCTACGAAGTAGATGAAAAAATGCTCATGAATGCATTTGCCAACCTGCTCTATTCCAATGGAAACTTTAATGCAGGCCTGCGGTTTGAAACCTACCTGAATCCCATACAGGGTTACGACCCACGCTACAAAGGCAGTGGAGTGCCATACTGGTTTGGCTCATGGCGGAATGAACAGTTCGAAATAACTGTCGGGAATTTTTATGAGCAGTTTGGCAGCGGCATGATTTTGCGAAGCTATGAAGAACGCAACCTTGGCTATGACAACGCTTTTAAAGGTGCAAAAGTCAGATTCAGTCCTGCTGACGGAGTAACCCTTAAAGGTCTGATCGGCACACAGCGGTTCTTCTGGGAACAGGGACCCGGCATAGTGCGTGGCCTTGACGGTGAATTTGCATTGAATGATATATTCGACAAAGAAGGAAATTGCAAAACCCGCGTTACACTGGGCGGAAGTTTTGTAAGCAAATATCAGCAAACTGAAGAATTATATGCAGGACCGGACACATTGCTTATCCTTCCGGCTAATGTTGCTTCATATGCAGTTCGCGCCAATGTTACACGCGGAAAATTCGCCTTAGACGGTGAATATGCCGGTAAGATGAATGATCCGTCATTCACAAACAATTTTATATATAAAAACGGGCATTCACTGCTTTTGCAGGCTTCATTCTCAACCAAAGGCCTGGGAATAATTGCATCAGCCAAGCGCACCGACAACATGAGCTATAAATCGCGGCGCACTGAATCGGGCAGTTTTCTGGATATAAACTACCTGCCCGCATTAACCCGTCAACATGCCTACAGCCTTTCAGCCATGTATCCTTACGCTACGCAGCCCAACGGAGAAATGGCTTTGCAGGGACAGGTAAATTACAAAATCAAACGCGGAAGCCTTATCGGCGGAAAATACGGAACCGACATTGCAGTAAATTACTCACGAATTACATCCATAAAGAAGGAAACAGCCGAAGGAGAATCGAAAATCGGGAAATCAGGCACCGCTGGTTATAAATCACCTTTTCTTGCATTTGGCGATGAACTCTATTTCCAGGATTTCAATATTGAAATTCAGCGAAAATTTACCAACAGTTTCAAAGCATTGATCTCCTATATCTATCAGGATTACAATGTTTTAATCCTTGAAGGATACGAAGAACCCATGGTAAATGCACATATTGTGATTGCTGATGCAACTTATCGGTTTGATAACAAACAGGCACTTAAAATGGAATACCAGCAACTGATAACCAAACAGGATGAAGGTGACTGGCTTCAGGTTCTTGCGGAATATACCTTTGCACCAAAATGGTACTTTACATTGGCTGATCAATATAATTACGGAAATTCTGACAAGGATAAGAAATTACACTATCCAACCGTTTCGGCAGGCTACACCAATGGATCTAACCGATTGATGATTTCATACGGCAAGCAGCGCGAAGGCATAATCTGCGTTGGAGGTGTTTGCAGAAATGTTCCGGCATCCAATGGATTGTCACTCACCCTTACCAGTACATTTTAATAAAAACAACGATGAAAACCTGGATAAAACTTTTTCTTTCAACAATAATGCTGAGTGTATTCGCTTTTACGATTTCCTGCGACAAAATTGAAGAGCCATATGTAAAAGTAATCGAAAGCATTGATACGGCAGCCTGCCCTATCCCGGAATTTCCGGCAGCTACAACAACAGTAAAACGTGTGTTGCTTGAAGATTACACGGGTCACACCTGCGTGAACTGCCCCAGCGCTGCTATCCTTGCCCATAATCTGAAAGTTGCCAATGGCGATAAACTGATTTTGTTGGCTGTTCATGCAGGTTTTTTTGCCAAGCCAACACCTGGAGGTGATTTTACTTACGATTTCCGATCTGAAGCCGGAACTGCATGGGATGATTTCTTTAAAGTTGGAATGGTTGGTAACCCTAACGGAATGGTTAACCGCATCGGATATCCGCAAAGCACACATATTAAATCACCTCCAACCTGGGCATCAGCAGTCAGCAGTGCGCTGGCAGGTGAGCCACTGCTTGACCTTCAGATGATCAATGAATACGATGCAACCGAACGCAAACTCTGCACGCACATCAAAACCCGTTTTATCACCAGCATCAATAAAAACCTGAAACTGATCGTAGTCATCGCCGAAAGCGGCATTATAAAACCTCAGAAAAACAACGATCCAAATTCAGGGGTGACGCCTGTTATTTTTGATTATTCTCACAGCCATGTATTGCGCACCGCCATCACCACTACCTGGGGAAGCACCATTGCCACCGCCGGCACGGCAAACCCTGAGTCGATTGTCAAATCGTACAAACACATTCTTAAAGATGAGTATGTGCCTGAAAACTGCAGTGTGATTGCCTTTGTTTATGACGATGAAACCAAAGAAGTACTGCAGGCTGTTGAGGTTGATGTGATTCAGTAATTCAGGTGTGACTTACTGTCTGGATATAAGAAGGCAGCTGCCTCAAAAGTCAAAAAAGGCTTCGACTCCGCTCAGCCTGACATTCGTGTTTGTTCAGCATTGATTCTATTTAATACATTCACAATCATTTATTTACAATGTCATCCTGAGCGGAGTCGAAGGATAAAACTACTCCAGTTTTGCTATCAGGGTGCAGATTGCTGAAGCAATTTCAACCGGTCTTTGCAGGTTTATGATCCGCGGGTGATCTTCAGGTGTGTGGGTGATGCGCTGGGTAGCCATATTGTCCAGAAACCACTGCGAAGTGAAAGCAACTGCCGGACAACCAAACTGAACAAAAATACTGTGATCTCCCTGCGGCCACTGCGGTCCTTCAACAAAATTCTCCAGCGGCTGCATCACCTCTCTGACCTTTTCATCCATTTTTTCGGGCAATTCAAATAGCGAATATGCCGATCCTCTTTCAAAGTAACCCGCCCCATCAATGTTGATATTCAACATGATTTGATCAAATAATCCCTGATTTTCAGCAATGTAGAGCATCTGTCCGGGAACAGCATAATAATCCTCTCCATTGAATGCGACCAGTTCCACCATGGTATCGCCATCATAATCTTTCATCATTTCAGCAATAAGCAAGAGTACAATTACCCCGCTTGCATTGTCAATGGCTCCGGGTGTTCCTTTTTTGGCATCGATATGCGCTGTGATCACAAGCCTTTTGTTCGGGTTTTTACCTTTTACACCCAAAACATTAAACCCTTTACCCGGAATCCTTTCCGCCTGTGAAATCAAGGTAACTTCACTTCCTGAGAGCTGAAGTAGCTTCTCCCCTTCTTCCTCAGTAGTGTATACCGATGGAATATCAAAATCTCCGTCTTCAATCAGCGGAAATGGATAAACACCTCCTGCCAGCTCAGGATTAAACCCTGTAGCTGAAACAATTGCTGCGGGTTTGCCTTTTTCAAGACATGAGATAATTTTCTGGTGATGCTCAGGATTGTAAAACACAAAATTCTTCGGCATCAGCTGCTCCGCTGCAATATCGCCATGAAGCAACAAAATGCAACCTTCCATGTCGGTTTCTTCGAGTTCCTGAATTGTTGAAGCAGGTTTAAGCTTTGCCGATATATTGCAGCCATTTGAGTATGGGCTTGAAAATACCTCAAATTCCTGACCACCGCCTCTCAGGCTTGCCCCTTGTGTTTCCCAGTCAGTTGCATCAAAACCTGAAGTACGTGTTTCCCAGCCCAACGCTTCAAGGGTCGATTGAAAAAAATCTGTTGCCATCTGGTTTCCATGGCTTCCAACGCAACGTCCGGGAATGGTTTCGCAAAGCGTTTGAAGGTAAGCCCCGCTCTTTTCAATAAAATAATTGGTTTCCATTTTTATAGAATTGGTTTATCGCCGGCAAAATTACTTGTACCGCAAATTACAGAATTGTACAAAACCGACATTAAGAGTTGGATCGTAAACGTCAAAAGCACTTTCCCGCACGTGCGGGACTCAGTGTGACATTCGTGTTAACGTAGCATTGCTTCTTTTTAATACATTATTCTTCAATTAATTACGAAGTCATCCTGAGCGGAGTCGAAGGACTAAACGACACTTAATCAACCACTCATTCTTCTTCGCAGATCTGAAGGTTTATCACCTGAAATATTTCTGAACTCCCTGATAAAATGTGCCTGGTCATAATATCCCGATTCCAGGGCAATAGAAGTCAGACTCTGCGAAGTTTGGAAAAGCCCCAATGCCTTGTGAAATCGTGATAAACCGGCAAATCTGCCCGGAGTTATGCCAACATAGTCTTTAAATAACCTTTCAAACTGTCGTTCGCCAACGAAAAGCGATCTGGCAACTTCTCCCGGCCCCGTTTCGGATGAGAATTGACTAAGCATTTCAACACTTTTCCTGATCATGGCAAAATGCCGTTGATTCACAACCCTCATGCGCCGGAGAATGAAATCCTCAATCAACATCAGCCTTTGCGGAAGGGTTTGGGCAGCGGCTACCCTCATTCCAATATCATGCAAGCCCTTTTCAACTTCAGTAAGGCCAACGGTAAGGTGGGTAAAGTGATGGGCAGGAATTCCGAACAATGCGTTCGAAGCATATGGATGAAAAACCACCCCAAGCAATCCGGCTTGCCCGTAGGAAAAGATATCCTTGTAAGTGGTGAATTGCCCGCATATAAGACTGTGTGGCTGCAAACCGGTTTGCATGCCACCATAGCTTTCGCTGAAAGGATTTCCGTAGTGAAATATCAGCTGAGTTTCACCGTTTGGAAATAAACGCTCATGCAAGTAACCTCCCGGCTTTTCAAGCTGCCAGAAACACTTTACAAATGCCGACACCTTTTCTCCGGCGGGAAAACCCTGAGTTCGGGTATCACCGACTCCTTTACTTGCCCGGAACTGGTGTTTATGGTCATTGGCAGGTCAGATAATAATTGATGGACTAACAGCGAAGGAAACGAAAAATGGCCACTGAAATCATCGCTGTCTGATTCCGGAATTTTCGCTTTATTGGATGCTATTCCCGGTACAAAGTTACAAATGTGTCATATTTTTTTCAGCCCGGAAATAATTTTTCTCTTCCTATCGTATTGAATATTAATTCTTTTACTTTTGCAGAAAGGGTTTTAATCAGACAGACTATAAATCTATTACGAATATTTTACTTCGTCCACTTTTACATATCTCATTTCACTTATGGCTAAAAAACTTCAAATCAGAGACTTGACCTTACGCGACGGACAGCAGTCGATGTTTGCTACCCGCATGACCCAGCAACAGATTGACCGTGTGCTGCCTCTTTTCCGTGAAGCCGGCTTTTATGC
>Ga0351884_1011_pt2 | contig 21166 bp, 18 predicted proteins | sample BONcelFGM3001F15_FD_206773 | JGI IMG/M metagenome (GOLD analysis project Ga0351884, IMG submission 206773) | Enriched cells from coal bed in the Powder River Basin, Montana, United States - BONCAT cells FGM rep3 HSBNCT.FGM.300.1.F15 ...
TTTGAAGAAGAATGGCGCCTGATTATCAATGCACTGATCGCGGATGTCCAGCACCCACTCCGGGTCCATGAAAAATACAGGGACAGATACCAAAAAAAAGAAAGAAGTCACAGAAAAATGAGTAATAATAACAGTTTGTTTTTCTCAAATACGGTATCTGTCCCTGTATTTCCCTTCCAACAGAACTGAGTGGAAGACTCCTGGCTGAAGTCCATAAAATTCTCTTCGATTAAAGAAGGTGTTGAATAGAGGAAAAGCAGAGGATTGATTATGTCGGCAAATACATTTGAAGACAATCCTCGACACAAATAATAGATCTAAGAAAAGAATATATCAAAAAAGCGAGCAATTCCCATTCAAATCTTCATTTATCTATTTCGAGAAATAAATGGCTCCATACTGTTTAAAAGATCAAAACAGATAGATGTGACAATAAGAATTTCATCTATAGAAACTGTTAATATTTGCTTCACAGATTTGTACAAGAAATTATTGTTCGTTGTTGCATATTTGTATAATACCCCATTAATTTTGCTGCTATCTTCAATTATTTGATCGAAAATATTGCTTAGGTCAGAGCGGGTCGAATCACTTTCTGACGGCACTAAAAATGAATTTGTTTCACTATTGTCAATTTTAAAGATATGAATCTGCGGCTCAATTCTATGTATTTTGAGGTTTCGTATTTCCTCAATAATTTTAAAACAACAATTATTTAATCGTCCAAGCGGTTCAACAAATTTGAGACATTTAGATTCCTTTTTTATCTCTCTGAGAGAATCGCGAAAGTTAGTAAACTTTGAAGACATTGGATCTAATAAAGCAAAATAGACCAATACCATTTGTGCCAGTTTTTCTCTACATGAATAAAGGCGAATAACACAATTATCTGAATAATAATTCACATCGTAAGAAATGTCTGTTGTTTGAGTGCCAGTAGCAAATAATTCTCTAAAATGAATCTCCCATGCAGACCACAACAATAACTTCTAATCACATCAATGCAAATGTTATAGACATCCATTATCCAGACATGACAGTTGAATCTTGGATCCCAAGGATACGCATCACACAGAATTGATTCACGAATATTTTTGTATGAATTAAAAAAAGTCTCAAAAGACTTTCCTGTAGTCAATTTCTTATACTCAATATTTGCAAAATCAAGCACGTCGCTGTAGGAAATATTTTCGAGATCATTATTCGTCAAAACGCAACTCCCTAAAACAGACTCATCTGCCCGTCATCTATGATCTTTTCGCGTTCGCCGTCATTGAATATTTTGATGGTTCCGTACTCGCCGTCGTAGCCGGGGTCGATGTGTACGGCGCGGGTGCGCACGCGGCGGATGGCTTCGGCCAGCACCGGGCCGCCGGTTGCGTGGATGTCATGAAGCGGCGCGGCGCGCAGGATATGCAGGTCCGGGCCCAGCTCCGCGAGCAGGCGGAAATATTCTGTGGTGACTTTCTTGGAGTTGACTCCCACCTGCACGCATTCGCTCACGATTTCCTGGAGGGGAATGAGGGACTCGAAAGGCACGCGGCCCTGGGGGATTTCATCTTCCTGGCGGTCGGCCATGGTTTCCACGCGCGCGCACACGCCCACGGTGATTTTGCGCCCGCATTTGGGACACCGCCCATCGTGCATGATGGTCTCTTTGGGCGTGAGCCGCACCCCGCAGTTGCGGTGCCCGTCCACGTGGTATTTGCCTTCTTCGGGAAAAAATTCGATGGTGCCCACAAAGGTTCTGGGGTCGTTGTCGCAAATGGCTTTGATGATGCCCACATAGCTCATTTCGGTCTCGAAAATATTGGCCTCGCGCGCCAGCTTGGCGGGCGAGTGCGCATCCGAGTTGGAGATGAGCGCGATGTTGTCGAGCTGGCTGAGGCGCCAGTTCATGGGCGGGTCCGAGGACAAGCCGGTTTCTATGGCGCGCACGTGCGGGGCCAGGTCCCCGAAACATTCCTCCAGGGACTGGAACGCGGTAAAAGCGCCGAAGATGGAAAAGTGCGGAGTCCAGGCATGGGCCGGCACAAAGAAGTTGCGCTCGTCGGCCTGGAGCGCGATGTCCAGCAGCACCTTGCTGTCCAGGCCCAGGATGGGCCGGCCATCGGATTTGAGATTCCCGATTTTCGTGAGTTCGGCGTTGACTTTGGCTGCGGCCGGGAAATCCGGGCAGTACACGAGGTTGTGCACTTTGCGGGTCTTTTTGTCTTTTGAATAGATGCAGCTTATTTCGCACGAGAGCATGAAGCGCACGGGCGCGCGGCACGAGGTCGGCACTTGGTCGTCGAGCGGGGCCGCGAATTCCTGCTTAAGCTTGAACAGGCCCGCTTGTTCGGCGGGCTCCAGCTTTTCGCGCAATTCGGCGAAGTAGGCCGGGTGCGTGAAGTCGCCCGTGCCCAGCACGGAGATGCCTTTGAGTTGCGCCCAGCGGTGCAGGCTCTCTATGTTCATGTCTTTGCTGGTGGAGCGCGAGTAATGGGAATGGATATGCAGGTCAGCGATAAATGGCATGGGTTACAGCGTCCGTTTCCAGAAATGAGCCGGGAAGGTTTCACCCGGGGGAAATCGCGGAGAATCGCGCGGGCGGCCTCCGCTTGTCTAAGAATACCGCATTTAGCGCCTGCGTTCATTGGTTTTCTTGTTTTCGTGAGATGCGGCGGCGGAGATTCAAGCACCGCGCCCGGGACTTTGCGGCCATTTCGGGAGTCCAAAAAAACGCGGAAGCTTACAAGTGCCTGTTGCGGATATTAAAATAAGGACTATGAGTTGCGGCCCGGCCGCGCCTCAATCTGTAAATCATGAGCCTGAAACGTATTGTACTCACAACCCTGTTCATTCTCGCCGCGGGCGTCGGCGTGGCCGTGGGCGTTATTTTTCTCCAGGAACGCCCTGCCACGGCCACCATTCCCCTGCGCGATGCCGTGGACTCTGAGTTCATGAAGGAATCCGTGCGCATCGACCCCGAGTCCCTCGAAACACTGAACAGCAACTGCATCACACGGGATTACACGATCAAGCTGCTGAACCGCATTCTGGAATTGCAGGAACAGGGCCACGCCACGCCCGAGCAGGTGCAGCGCGGCCGCAGCCTTGTAAAAAGCATTGAACGCTGCATGAACCGCAGCGTATCCCTGGACAATGTGCCCATGGGCAAATGGCTCATCACATCGCGCACCGTGGATGTCACGGACACGGGCATGTACGATGCGCTCATGCATTCCAAGGACTTGTGGGGCGTGGAATACGAGCCCCTGGATACGCACATCAAGAACCGGCTCACGCCCATCAAGGACGGCCCGCCCACACGCGCGAAGCTCACGGACCTCGAGCGCCTGCATTCGCAATTCCCTGATCAGAAAAATCTCATCTACAACCTGTTCCGCTTCTACATCGCTTTGCGCGAGTACGATTCCTTCCGCCGCCTGGTCCGGGAAACCGAGGTGCGGCGGATTATGGCCCTGGAAAAGCACAACTCCCTGCTGTCCCCTTACTGGGATTTTGAAGCCCTGGCCGCGGCTGAGGCCCTGCCCCGCGCGCGCTACATGCGCGCCTCGTTCTATTTTCTGCATGGGGACGTGGACAATGCCGAAGCCGAGTGCGCCGCGGCCCTGGAGATTTACCCGGACCGCGCGGCGTTCCATTTTCTGCGCGCACTATCCTTGTACGGACAAGGTCGCCAAGACCTTGCCGTGGAAGCTGCGGAGCGCGCCGTGCAGTTCGACCCGGACAACCGCGTGTTCCGCAATGCGCGCGACATCATTACCGGCGCTTTCCCGCGCCCGCGGCTCACGCACCCCGTGGTGCTGTGCTACCACCGCGTGACCAGTGAATACTCGCTCGAACCCGGGTCGGTCACGCCCCAGGCCCTGGAGTCGCACTTGAAATTCGTGAATGAAGCAGGATTTTCCGATGCGCGCGTGTGCGCTCCGGCCGGAGAAAAACCGCCCGCAGGCGCACAATCCGTGGGCTTCACGTTCGACGACGGATACCCCGACACCGGGGACACGGCCTGGCCCCTGCTGGACAAATACGGATTCTCGGGCGCTGTGTTCGTGATCGCGTCCCGCGTGTTCGGAGACGAGCAGTCCATGGATATTCCCACCCTGCGCCGCCTGCGCGCCAAAGGCCTGCGCGTGGGCCTGCACTCCATGAACCACACCCGGCTCAGGGGTGCGGACTCCGGCACCCTTGGCCTTGAGGTCAACATTGCCAAATGGCTGCTCGAACGCCACCTGGAAGCCCCGGTCAATTGTTTCGCCTATCCCTATGGCTCCTACTCGGCCCAGGCCGAAAATCACCTGCGCGCCGCGGGCTTCAACGAAACCTACGCCCTCAACAACGTGCCCGCGGGCTTTGCACCCGAACGCCGCATCCCCATCCTGCACGCCGATTCCCTGTTCCTGTTCACGGTCAAGCTCTATGACCTGGGATACGACACATGGATCCGCGACATCCAGATTCAAGCCCCGTGACACAACGTTTCACAAAGTCTTCATAGCCGCATTAATGCCAGGCTTGCCCCTGTTTTGAACGAGACTGTAATCAAGCCCTTTTGCGCCGCCGCACGCGCCGCAAAAACAGAATCACAACAGTGGCCCAAACCATGAGCCAGAACAAGGAACGAAACACGGACAGGGGCAGGAAATAGTGCGCGGTCAGCAGAGTGAGCACGGACGCGGCCATGAGCCCCGTAATCCAGTGGCCGACAAGCGCCTTGCCGGCGCCCAGCCACAGGGCCGCGCCCAGGGCCAGGAACAGGAGTCCCGCCGCCGCATACTTCACCGTGCGCGCGGCCGGCTCCGGATACGCGTAGAACCACACCCGGGGCGCGGTTCCGGTTATCATGTGCTGCGTAAAGGTAATCACGCGCCCGGTGCGCGGCAGGGTCACGGCCACAGGCAGGGCCCCGCGGTGCTGTTCCGCCACTTGCCCGGCAAAAACATACCCGTTTATATGTATGGGGCCTTTTGTGCCGGCGCCCGCTGAAATACCCATGTTGGAAACAACTCCTGTATCGGGCTTATCATCCATTTCGAAGTTTTGCATCTGTTTCTCATCGTCACCCGGCCAGCCAAGGGATGATGTGCTTTCCAGCGAATTTTTATTCAGGATTATCTCGCCCCGCGTATTACCCGAAACATCCTCCACTGAAATCTCCGGCGCCAGGCCCTGCACTGTGTAATCCAGGAACTTCACGGCGCCCACCCTGCCCTTGCCCATGGAGCCCCGCGGGTTGCTCGCACGCCATTGTTTGGGCACATACAGCCGGGTTTCAAGTGTGCTGATCGGCACTTCCACGGACGGCAGCGCAACACTGTGCCGCTTCCAGGGCCTGCGCCTTGCTCCCTCGGACAATGTGACGATTTCTATATTGAGCGCCGCCGTGTCCTTTCCCGGACCGGACAGGAACCGTTTGACCGGCACGAGCACGCGGTTGCCGTCCGCCTGCGACGCCACAACCGGCTCGCCGTTCACAGTCACGCTCCACACCTCCGCGCCTTTGGGCAAAGTGACAGCGAAGAACTGGCGGCTCCGAGACTGGAGCTTCCAGGCGAACGTGCCCAGGGTGCGGCCATCCTCGAGCAGCACCAGATCATAATGCGCCTGGTTCACCACCGAGGTCATCACGGAAACAGCCTTATTGCGCGAAGCGGATAAAACCAGGCGGGGCGCTGCATTAAAGAACTTGTAAGCAAACAGCACCGGGTCGGCGCCCTGGCGCAGAGTCCCGGGAAGCTCCGTGGGATCAATGCCCGTGGCCCCGGCTTCGCGCATGAGCACGATCTCCATATCCTCGCCCGCGGCCAGGGCCGCGTGCCCGCTGACGCCGGTGACATCCAGGGGACGTGGCACGGCCAGTTCGAATTCCGCGCCGTCCTTGACCGGTTGCTCATAAACAAAGGCCACGGAGTCGCCGCCCAGCACCTCGCCGCTCAGCAGCACGGACACGGTCTGCGTGGCGCCCTGCGTTTGTATCTTGATATCGCGCACATTGGGCCCGGACACATCCAGCACATCCACGCCCGCGGGCAGGGCCACGCGATACTTTGTAACCGGCGCATGGTTGATGGAGAAATTCAGAGTGGCCGTATAGGAAACCGCGCCGGGGGCCACCTGCGCCAGGACCGTCACAGCCGCATCCACACGCGCCTGGGGCCGCTCCTCGGGGTTGAGATCCTCGGGCTTGCGATACCACGATACATCCAGAGATTCGCTGGGCCGCACCGATGCCGAAAACATGGTGCCTCCAGCCTCCGGATATGCATGGACTACATTTACAGCGTCGGACACGGTGAACTCAAGTTTCCTGTGCGGCGCGCTGATGCGCAGCCCGGTCACCGGTGTTTGCGGAATGGCAAAACGGATATCCCCGTCGATTCGATTCAGCGACTCCGAACTCACAAAGCGCACGCGCACGGTGCGCATGCCCGGGCCCGCACACAGCACATGCAGCATTCCGTCCTGCTTCACGAACCGGTCCGCGGCCACGCTGGATTCGGAATGCGTAAACGCCGTGTGCTCCGGGAAAAGGGGCGCAAGAACCGGATCGTTCCCATAGGCGCGGATTTCCAGGACCGCGTCCACCACCACGGAATCGCCCTGTCCGGCAATGGCATACTCCGCGGATTTAATCAGATAGCGGAACGGCAACTCGGACGGCTTGGGCCGGGCCTGTTCGATGGCATTGCGGATGGACATGTAATCGCTCCACGGCAGGGTCACAGAACCCTGGGCGTGCGCCGCGCGCGGGGCCAGGATTGCGCCCGCGAGCAGCAGCATTGCGGCGGTGCGGCCCGCGCCGCGCTTTTTGCGCAGCAGCACATATTTCACAAACAGGGCCGCGGCGCACACGGCCAGGGTGGCGGCCACAAGCCCCTCGTGGCCCAGGCCGAACCACAGGGCCAGGCACACGGCCACGTACACGGCGCGCTCCAGCACATACCCGCCCGCGGCCCAGAGCCAGAACCCCAGGCCCAATGCCACAGTCACAAGGAACAGGGCCGCCAGGCCCGCGCCCTTGAACGCGCGCAGATATTTGCCGCCGGTATAGCCAAATGACACCTGGTGTTTTTCCTTTTTGGGCATGATTTCCATGAAAAAGAAATACTGGCCCTCGGTGGGCAGATTGATTTTGATGGGCAGCACGCCATGGCCCTCATCCGTGGCCATGGCTTCCTCCACCTGCATTTCCGACTGCACCTGCATATTCTGGCTCAGGTAATCGCCAAGGCGCGTGATGGTCTGGCGCCGGGGCCCCTTCACACTGTATTCATAATCCTTGTCCTTATACACGGCTTTGCGTTCGAGCGCATACTGCGCGAGTTCGGGATGCTCCTTTGCGCGGCCTTTCTGCGCGTATATCGTAACCTCGCCGCCGGTGATGGACGGGCGCCCGAAGAAGCGCTCCATGTTGCCGCGCACCCCGTGAAAATCGAAGTCTTTGGGCATGTACACTTCACATGACCAGAGCGGTCTGGATATCGGGCGAAGGCAGGTCCATGGGGATGCGGCCGCGGAATTTCATGGCGGGTTTCTGCTGTAAATAAAGCAGCTCCACGCGATGCGAAACCTGCGATGCCCCGCGCGGCAGGGGAATGAGCAACAAGCCGTCTTTGTTGCGCGTGGGCTTGACCGGCCGGTTGTCCACGAACGCGGACCACACTTCGGCCCTGGCATCCAAATCCAGGCGCAGGTGCGGGCGCGTGTTGTTGCGCAGCATGTAGCTGCACATGGTCAGCAGCTTGCCGTCCTCAAGCATCACGGATGTGTACCCGGCCAGATCGATAATCGCGTCCAAAGTCTCCTGGCGCGGATAGCGGTGCACATCCAGTGACAAACTTGCGGGAGTCTGCGAATATTTAAACCCGAACAAAGCGCCCGGCGCATCCAGTTCCGACACATCCAGGGGCGCCAGATTATCGCGCGCCGCCACGCTGATGTCGAGATTATCCTCGGCGGAAACACCCACGGTTCCGGACTCGCGATCCACGCCCCGGGCGTGCGGAATGGGCAGCGGGGCGCGGGTCTGTTGCGCATCCAGATCCTTTTTGAAACGGATGGATACGGCGGCGGCGCCCGCAGCTTCTTCGCCCAGTGTTATCAGCACGGTCTGCGCGCCGTTTTCTGGTTTCAATTTCCAGTCGGAAATCTGCGGCGCGCCCGTGACGCCATCAACCGAAACCTCTGCGGGCAGGATGATTTTAAAAGTGCGCAGCGTTGTGTTGCGGATGTCAAAGTTAAAGGACGCGGAGCCCAGCAGTTCATTTTCCAGAACATGGAACCAGGTGGAAACAACGGTGGTGACACGGGGCTGTGGCTTGGCCGCCGCATTGTCCAGAACAGGAGTGCGCTTCCATGTGACTCTCACGCTCGCGGACGCGCCGGGCACGGCATTGAGCACGGTGCGGCCGTTTTCCTGCATGATCGTGGATTCAGCCGCGTCGTCCAGGGTGATGTCCGCATTGGCCTCGGGCACAATCACGGTGACATGCCGCGTATTGGCCTGTTCAAGAAAGTGTAATGCGTAGGAATTTTCCATGCGGTTGAAATCACCGGGCGCATACAGCACAAGCTGCACCGTGCGCGCGCCCGGGGTTTTTGTGAATAACTGATATGCGTCGTCTTCCAGGCGCACTGTATCCTCGGCATCGCCCGATGCAAATGACGCCAGGGTCAGACTGCTGTCAACCAGGGGCGTGAACTGCCACGCGCCGGTCGTGACCGTGATGTTGAAGGACGCCGTGATTTTCACCTGCTCGCGGCCCGCAAAGAATTCATAATCAGCGGACTCCACGGATACGGCGGGACCAGCGGGCTTGGCCGCATCCCCGGGTTGCTCCCTCAGGGGCCGCAGCATTTCCTGGAATTGCTCCCAGGGTATTGTGATCCGGGTTCCGGGCAGTTTCGGAATATCCGCATGCACGCGTTCAGGTGCGGACCAAAGCGCCAACAGGCACAGAACCGCTGCAAGGCAGGGAGCAATCTTTTTCATGGCATCCTCCGGTGGCTATTCATTTGTCGAAAATTAATTGCTTTTTCTATTATACACACATATAGCCGTTGCGCATCCGCACTGAAAAAACAGGTGCGCACGGCAAAATTCAACCCCATGATATCAAACGCAAAAAGCGTTTCCATTTATGACCGTTCCGCAAAGAAAAAGTTCATGGGGGGAAATGGGGATTACCCTAAGCTTTTAACAAATTTTTCAAAAACGACCGTGCCGAAGTTGCCCCTGAATAATTCATGCCTGATGTGCGAAAGGGCTTCAAACGGGCACACGGCGTCGCGGTATGGACGCGTGTTGCAGGTGAGTGCTTCGTAGCAATCGATGAATGCGATAATCTGCGCTTCCTCGGATATTTCCGTAATGCCGTTCGGATACCCGGAGCCGTCCACACGCTCATGATGGTTGAGGGCCACGAGGCAGACATCCTGCTCCATGCCCGCGGCTCTGAGGATGTCATGGCCGTACACGGTGTGTTTTTTCATGGCTTCAAATTCAGCTTCAGTGAGCCGTCGCGGGGCCTGCAGCAGACGCTTGTGCACCTTGACCTTGCCCACATCGTGCAACAGCGCGGCCAGGCCCAGGCGGCGCGCGGCCGGACCCTTCATGCCGCAGAACGAACAAAACCGCAGCACCAGGGCCATCACGTTCACCGAGTGCGCAGCCGTGGTGTAATCCGTGGCCACCACGCGCACGAGCCGGTCGATTACGGAACGGTTCTTAACGAATTCCTCGAACACGATTTCCATGGTGGCCACGGCCCCGCCGATGGAATCCGCGCACGGTTCCTTGATGGTTTCGTCCACAAGGCTGATGAGGGTGTTTTTTACTTGTGCGGGATCCGCGGTCTGAAAATCGCTCTTGAGCCTGGTGTTGAGCCCGGCCTGGAGTTCGCGCAATCCTGTGAGTTTGTCTTTGTGGTGCAGATAAAGCGTTCCGGGGTGGCGTTCGTTTCGAATCCGCGCATCCGCCATGGTCTGGAATGAAGGCTTGTACAGCTCGAAGCCGATGCCTTCGCTGGCCTTATAATAGAGCGGCGTTTCAAAATAATACGGCAGATGTTCGCTGTTCACGGACACCATGTTGTGCATTCCCAGGCTGCTGGCCGCCGGGGCCTGTTCAGAGTCACTCATGCCGCACCCGGTTAAACAATTGTAATTGATAAAATTATAGCAAATCCGGTCAACGCTGTGTGACCCGCCCGGCAATTATTTCCGGGCGCATGGGGTTGGCTTGCGTTGACATATGCCCCCTGTTCGTATTATTACAAAATGATCCCTATCATAGAAGTAAATCGAAACAGCGGGGAGTTTGATAACCATGGAAGCATCGCCGTTAATGAGCATCATCCAGGAAAGGCGCAGTGTGCGCACGTTTGACCCGGACCGGGACGTGGAGCAGGAAAAGCTGGAGATCATGCTTGAAGCCGCGCGCCTGGCGCCGTCGTCCAACAACACGCAGCCCTGGCATTTTGTGGTGGTGCGCAACCCGGACGTGCGCAAAAAGCTGTCGGCCGCGGCGCCCGCGGGCCTGGCCACAAACAAGTGGATGGCCAAAGCCCCGGTGATCATTGTGTGCTGCGTGCAGCCTGCCCTGCTCGAACACCGCGCCATTGGCCAGCTCATGGACAAACAGTGGTATGTGATGGACGTGGCCATCGCCGTGGAGCACATGGTTCTGGCGGCGCAGGAACAGGGCCTGGGCACATGCTGGCTGGGGTGGATAGATGAGCGCAAGGTGCGCCGCGCCGTGGGCGCGCCGCGCGATGTGCGCATCGCGGCCCTGTTGCCCGTGGGCTACCCCAAAAACGGCAAATGGCCCCCGGCAAAAAAAAGAAAACCCATGCAGGAAGTCGTGTCCTGGGATAAATTCGGCTACAGCCAATAATCAATACGCACCCGGCGGCGGGAGCGTTAATCCAGGCGCGCGGACCCTGTAAACAGCCCGGCAACCAGCAGGATCGCACACAGCGCAGCCAGGCCCAGGGCCCCGCGAAACACAAACAGCCAGCCCCGGTTCGCGGGCTGTAGAATTTCAAATTCCGTTACATAGATGGTTTCACAGGCTCCGTCGCCCGTGTCCTCGCGCGTGGTGCTGGTGCCGCGGTGGAAGCCCCCGTCGTGCGCATACTCGGACAAAAACCCGGACAGGCGCACCTGGTCGCCGCGCCGCGCGGACATAATGGCGCGCGCCACGGCCTCGTCCCGGGCCAGCAGGTGGTTGTTTGACATCTGCGCCTGGTTGAAGGCCCGGAACGTTTCCAGATCCCGCGTGCGGAACCGGCAGGTGAAATCCCCGCTGGAAAATTTCATGGATTCATAAACGCCGCTGCGCGCGTTTTCTCCCCAAATCACGCACACGTCCCTGATATTGAGCTTGTCCTTCCAGCGGCCGTGGGAAATATCCAGAAAAGAGCCGGCATTGTGCGTTGTCACCACCATGCCCTGCAGTTCGTATTCATACAGCGGAGACACGGTATATGTGATGCCGCCTTTATCCACGGTGAACGGCTCTGCCGCGGCCTCAGTCTGCACGGGATCGGTATCTATGGACTCAATCATGGCCTCGGGCGCTGGCAGCCGATTCTGCATCTTATACGCCGGAAAAGCCAGGGCCAATGAGGCCATCAGGCCCGCGGCGGCGAATTTACGCACAAGCAACCTCCTGTGGGGCGGTCAAAAAATACTCTTTGCCCGGATCATATCATAACACCCGAATCCCGGCAGCGCATGCGCGTTGACGCCCCGGGATCAGCCGGTGTAAAATTGTAGAAACATGACAATGATATTAGCGCGAAGCGCGAACTAATAACCGCCTCACGTGTTGTACCATTCAAGAGGTGATTGGCAATGCAGCAATATTTTCAGGACATGCTTGATGCGGCGCCGGCGTCTGTGGCGCGCGCGGGCCGGTTCGCGGCCGCCGGGGCCATAGGCGTGTGCGCCGGGATGTTCTTCATGGCCGCGGCCAAACTCGTGCTCTTCGCCGTGGGAACGGTGCTGCGCCATGTCTCTTAATAAAGATTTCATCGCGCGCGTGGGCATTGCCGTGTCCGCGGCGGTTCTGTTCCTCAGTTTCGCTTTTTACAGTGATTTGAATTATCTGTTTGTGTCGGGATTTTTCGTGCTCGCGGCCTTGCGTGAATATTTCGCCCTGGTGCAAAAAGGCGGATACCGGCCCATGCCCGCGCTGTCCCTGGGCATTGTGGCCATCTTTTTTTTCATCGCCTACACCGTGCCGCACAATGACCTGTCCACACTGCACATTGCGCTCGTTCTGTGCATGGCCGCCATGGTCATGCTCAAGGGCGCGGATGTGGCGCTTCAGCCCGGGCGCGGCGTGCCCCCGGCCGTGTTCGCCAGCATGTTCGGCGCCCTGTACATCGGCGGCTCCATCAGTTGCACTATCAACCTCGTGCATATCCAGCACCAGATTTTTCCTGGCGCGAACATGGCGCAGGCGCCCCTGGTGCTGCTGCCCTTTGTGGGCGCGTGGGCGTCGGACACGGGCGCATACCTGTCCGGGCGCATCGTGGGCCGCGAAAAACTGTCCAGCATCAGCCCCAACAAAACACGTGAAGGACTCATGGGCGCTGTGGCCGCCGGGTTCACGGCCACGCTTATCTTCGGAACCATGATCGGCATCCATCGCAACGTGCTGCTCCTGCTCGGCCTGGCCCTGCCCTTCGCGGCCCTGGGCGGAGACCTGTTCGAATCCGCCATCAAGCGCCGCTTCGACGCCAAGGACTCGGGCACTTTCTTCAAAAACCACGGCGGCGTCCTGGACCGCTTCGACAGCATCTTCTTCTGCGCGCCGCTCACATATTTCCTGATTTACTATTTCTACATTTACCAGTAAGTCCCAGTTCATTAATTGAGCGATAGAGTCCGGGGCTGAAAAGAGGCGGCTATGGCCTGGCTTCAATTGATTCTCGCAGGTTTTTTCGAAATCGGCTGGCCCCTGGAATTCAAACTATCCCAGACGCGCGGCAACGCACTGATCTGGATCGCGTTATCCGTGGCGTGTATGGCTGAGCGGCCTGTTGCTGTGGCTTGCGCAGCGCTCCATTCCCATAGGCACTGCTTACGCGGTGTGGACCGGCATCGGCGCCGCAGGCACTTTTGCGGTGGGCATAATCCTGTTCAAAGACCCGGCCACGGTGTGGCGCATGGCCTCCGTATCACTCATTATTATCGGAATTGTTGGGCTGAAGCTGGCGCATGCGTAATTTACGCCATGTTGCGGAAAAGAGACGAAGCCAGGGTGATCTGGTTGGAACCGCGGGCGGCGCTGCGGTGCACGGCCGAGGTCGCCATGCCGATGATCCCGCCCACGTCGTCCGCATCCGCCGGGAACCCGGCCACGCCGATGCTGATGTTAAAATGAAAATTGCCATCAGGCCCGAACTTGAGGCTGGTGATTTTGTCGCGCAGGCGCACCGCGGGCACCACGCACCGCCGCGGTTCGGTATCCGGCAAAAGAAATGCAAACCCGTTACTCTGGAACCGGGCGATGAGGTCCGTGTCGCGCATAGCCTTGATCACCTGCCGCGCGATGCGCCCGAGGGCCAGATCCCGCTCCGCCACCCCGAATTTTTTCTCGTATACGTCGAGATCATCCATGGTCAGAATGCAGAGGCTGAAAATATATTTCTGGCGCCGCCCGCGCTTGACTTCCTTATCGATGCGGTCGCGGAAATAGCGGAAATTGTTCAGCCCGGTCAACTCATCAACCGTTAAACTTTTGTCATGTTTCTGTTCCAGGGCGGTCAGAGAGCGCTCCAGGTATCGTTCCCGATCATGCAGGGCCGTAATCCGCAGTTCCAGAGACCTGATGCTATATGCGGACAGCGCATAATACGCCAGCGACAGCAGCGCGCACCCATAGGCGATCCAGAACGCCACGGGATAAAACGAAACCCGCCCGAACCGGTGCTGCAAATACCAGTGGAATATCATCACGCCCACGGCGCCGAAAAGGCCCGGGGCGCGGCCCGCGAACAGGGCCATGGCCGCTATCTGTGGCAGCAGCAAAAACGCGGGCGCGCTCATGTTGCCCCCGTTAAGCAGCGCGAGCCACCCGAGCAGCGCCACGTCCACCGCCTGCAGGCAGAACACAATAAAACGGCCGCGCAGATTATACAGGGCCGCCGTGGACAACACGGCCCAGAGGACCGTGTAAATCGCAAACGAAAACCGGTCCATGGGCGCGGCAAGCCACTTTGCTCCAAACCCGGCCGCAAGGCAGATCAACATGATTGCGCGTAACGACCCGTACAAGGTTTCTTCACTGCTGCGTTGACCCATCCCGAGCCACCCATTTGCATATAAGTTTTGATTCTTTAAAGAGTATACCTGAAACTCCAGGGGACAAGCAATCCACACAAATCAATTTATTGATGCCCCTTCTAATGCCCCGGTTCTTCACATTTGAGGCTTGTGATCAAGCCCGCCGGAATCCTGCCCCGCAGCAAGCAGCGGGGTATCTGAATAGCAATCGTCCCACACACGTGTCATTGCGAACCGTCCATAGGGCGTCGTGGCAATATTAGGGGCTTGGTTCATCGACCAATATCTTTTTGCCAACCTGCGATGCAAGCATCGGGGAATCATCTTCGATTATTCCTCAGAACGAAAAATACGGTTAATCCATCACTGACGGTTTATAACCGGCCTATCAAAAATCCCGCCATTGGGGGCCAAGATCCCGCTTGCGGGCTTTGATTTCAACATAACTTTACAAGCCATGCTGAATTATCTTTATACATTATGTATGCTGTTTGATGTAACCCGCATTCAGGTGCGGGCGACGAAACTTGAGATGGGCCGAATCGGCCCGGAGGCCATGTAATGAAAACCGGGAAAGCCGCTGTTACTGCGGTGCTCATAGCATTGTTTGCAGCCATAACATTCGCCGGGTGCAGCCAGGGGAAAAAGGACCCGGCCGCCGCTGCGGGCGGGCCGGGCGCCGTGGCCACGCGCCTGCGGCGCGGCGGCGATGAGGTGGACATCCGCGTGCGCCTGCGCCCCGAAGACAGGGAGAATCTGGATGACGTGGGGAACATTCTCATCGCGGCGCCGGGTTCGCCCCCCGTGCCCCTGCGCGGCATGGTGCGCCTGGACCCGGACACAGGCCCGGTGCAAATCGAACGCCGGGACCAGGAGCGCATCACCACAATCAGCGCCTCGTACACAGGCGATACGCCGCCCGGCAGCGTGAACCAGGCCATCATGAGCAAGGTGCGCAGCCTGAACGCGCCCCCGGGGTTCACCATTGACTTCGCGGGCGAAGAACAGGAGCGGCGCGAATCCTTCTCATCCATGCTCCTGGCTTTCCTGCTCGCCATAGCCCTGGTGTACATGGTCATGGCCACCCAGTTTGAATCCCTGCTCCACCCGCTGCTCATCATGTTCGCCGTGCCCCTGTCTCTGCTCGGCGTCATGCTCTCCCTGTTCATCACAAACACCAATCTGAGCCTGATGGCCTATCTGGGCATCATCATGCTCACGGGCATCGTGGTAAACAACGGCATCGTCATGATCGACTTCATCAACCAGTTGCGGCGCAACGGCATGGAACTGAACCAGGCCGTGACAGAGGCCGGGCGGCTGAGGCTCAGGCCCATTATCATGACCACGCTCACCACCACACTGGCCCTGATCCCCCTGGCCATCGGCATGGGCAGAGGGTCTGAAATGCAGGCCCCCCTGGGGCGGGTCGTGATCGGCGGCCTTCTCATCGCCACCCTGCTCACCCTGGTATTCATCCCCGTGCTCTATGCAGGCATCGAGGGTTTCCTGGAACGCAGAAGAAACAAGCGGCGGCCGACGTAGCAGTCCATGATAAGTGTGCGATAACGCGGGTTTTTTTCTAATGGCGGTCTGTCAATCGCCGCCGAAGATGCAGGCCGCTCTTTCAACGGATTATCGGGAATCATTTCTCAAGACACGCAATTGCATTCACCGTTTCCCGCGTCGGCACAGGCGCTGTGCGGTGTTGCTGTTTGTTTTAAATTTGCATGATGCGGGCCGCCCGGCCGTGCGTGTACCTTTTGTCACATGTGACTTTGGTCCTGTTTGTGAACCTTTGCGATGTGTTATATGTCTAACAGGGGCAAGAGGTGATGCACAATGATGACATGGCACAGAAAAACAGAACCGGAAAAATGTGAGACTTCAGTCACACAGTGTAATCTTTTCGCAAAATCCGCCGTTAATGATCATACAGGGGCAGCAGCCGGCGAACCAATCCGGCAGGAGAGAGGGCAACAGGCCATGCAGACTACGACAAAGGATATTATGAACTTCACATTTAAGGATTATGCCGAAGAGCTGCAACAGCTTATTGAAAAAGAGCAGGAGCGCTCGGCCAGCATGCTGCGCCGCATTGATCAATCCATGGACGTGATTTTAAAAACCGAGCGTATTCTAAAAAAATAGCACGCGCCCAAGGTCACATAGGCCCTGAAAAATGGGCCGCACTATATGCAACAGCCTCCTGAACCGCCGGGCCAATGCCCGGCGGTTCGCGTTTCACACCAATCACACGCACCCATTCACGGCAATATAAAGCCTCATGCAACTCAAACAATAAAATGAGAACGGAGTTTTATTGGAATCCTCCCAAAGATTTTCAACAGGCAATGCCATGTAAATCAGATTCCACACCGCCATTTGCCGTTGTGTTCCGGATTGCATTTGCTATGGATTGCAAATTTCAAAATCATTCCGGGATAATTACAAACGTTCCTGGTTGTGATTGCAGCGCGCCGCTTTTCTCCCATCCGCTCCATTCGTGATTTGTTTCACAACGGTTGACACCCCCGCTATTTTAAGTATGATCGAACTAAATTTGAGGCATTTCTTGCTTTTTTTGTGTCTGTCTCTGCCGAGACTGTTTTTTCAACCAATTCCGGGGTCTCTCGAACATTCTTACATTGAGACACCGGAACACATTTGTTAAAGAGCCGGATATGAAGCGCCTGACCGCGCGCATGAAAACCGATTACTTCCGCCGCAGCTACGAGGCCATCGATGGGCTCTGGTTCATGAAAGTGGAAGGGGACTCGGATTTCGAGCGCGCCCTGGAATATGACCGACAGGTCTGGGAAATCGTTCCCAAAATCCAGGTGCGTAAAATCAAGGATATGCTGGGGCTGGACCCCGTGGGCCTGACCGCACTCAGTGAGGGCCTCACCACCAAGTTCGCTATCGAGGGGTTCGCCTGCTCTCTGCGCCATGACGACCACGGACACCTGATCTATGAAATTAAAAGCTGCCCCTGGTACGAAAAAATGAAGGCTGCGGGCCGCGAGCATCTGGCCGCACGCGTGGGTGAAGTCATCTGCCCCACCGAGTACCAGGTCTGGGCCCGCGAATTCGGTAAGGACATCAGGGTCGAGGTGCGCAACCGGCTGTGCGATGGCCGCAAAACCTGCACCCTGGATTTCTTCCTCGACCAGTAAACCCACTATGCGTGAAATCACAACTCAACATATTACCGACACGGTCCGGGACCTGTGTGTGCGCGCAACCCGCATTCTGCCCCCGGACGTGAGCGCCGCCCTGGACCGCGCCGCCGAACGCGAGGAATCCCCACAGGGCCGCGCCATCCTCGAACAACTGCGCGGCAACGCGCGCATCGCCGCCGAGTGCAACATGCCCCTGTGCCAGGACACGGGCCTGGCCGTGTTCTTCCTCGAAGTGGGCCAGGATGCGCACATCACGGGCGGCTCTCTCGAAGACGCCGTACACCAGGGCGTGCGCCTGGGCTATAAAGAGGGCTATAACCGCAACAGCGTGATGCGCAGCCCCATTGACCGCGTGAACACGGGCGACAACACGCCCGCCATCATCCACACGCGCATCGTGCCCGGCGATACACTATCCATCACCTTCATGGCCAAGGGCGGGGGCAGCGAGAATATGAGCCGCGTGGCCATGCTCAAGCCCAGCGACGGCGTTGAAGGCGTCAAGGATTTCATCGTGGACTGCGTGGAAAAAGCGTGGGCCAACCCCTGCCCTCCCATTGTGGTGGGCGTGGGCCTGGGCGGCACGTTCGAGAAAGCCGCACTCATGGCCAAGCACAGCCTGCTGCGCCCCCTGGGCGGGCCCAACGCGGACCCGGCCCTCGGCGATCTGGAAAAAGAATTGCTGGATCGAATCAACGCGCTGGGCATCGGGCCCCAGGGCCTGGGCGGGCGCGTGACCGCGCTCGCCGTGCATATCGAGTCCCACCCCTGCCACCTGGCCAGCCTGCCCGTGGCCGTGAATATCGAATGCCACTCGCACCGCCACGCTCACGCCGAGCTGTGAGAAACACGGGAACCAAACACCATGAGCCAGATTGACCTCAACACACCGCTGACCGACGAATCCCTTGCCGCATTGCGCATCGGCGACAAGGTGCGCATTTCCGGAACCATTTACACGGGCCGCGACGCCGCGCACAAGCGCCTGGTGGACGCCTTGGACCGGGGCGAACCCCTGCCCGTGGACCTGCGCGGCCAGGCCATTTATTTCGTGGGCCCCACACCGCCCAAGCCCGGCGAACCCATGGGCTCGGCCGGCCCCACAACCAGTTACCGCATGGATGCGTACTCACCGCGGCTCATCGCCGAAGCCGGGCTCAAGGCCATGATCGGCAAGGGCGCGCGCTCCCAGGAAGTCATCGACGCCATGGTGCGCCACAAGTGCGTGTACCTGGCCGCTGTGGGCGGCGCGGGCGCCCTGCTCGGCCGCCACATCACGGCCGCGGAAATCGTGGCTTACGAAGACCTGGGCCCCGAGGCCATCCGCCGCCTCACCGTAGAACATTTCCCGGCCGTGGTGGTCAACGACCTATCCGGCGCAGACCTCTACCAGCAGGGCTTCAAGCCCTGGCGCACCACTGGCTGATTCCGCACAGCCTTGCCAATACAACTGTTCATGGCATTATCAATGTCTTCGGGGACTCAGGAAATCTTTTTTCAAAAAGGTTTCGTGGAAATCTCCCCAAACTTTCGCTGGGCGATTGCGCGGCAGAAGCGTGCCGGCCAGTCGCTTCATTGCATATCGCTGCAACGTGAATCGGCGCAAAATATTCTTGCTGCAATCCTGCCCGAAAAACACCTGTGTGTGCGGAAAACGCACGGGCTGCTATCGAAAATGCGGGGCTGCGGCGATATACTTGTTGTTATTTGATGGGAGAATGTGTGCATGGCGCGCGAGGCGGCGGTTGAGGCAAATTCATTTTACGGGCTGATCGGCAACGGGGAAACCGTGGCGCTGGTGAGCCCGCGCGGGGCCATCGACTGGCTGTGCGCGCCGCGCGCGGATGCGCCGTTTGTGTTCGGCCGGCTCATCGACCCGGACAGCGGATTCTGCGATGTCGCCCTGCCGGGCGCGGATGTGCGCACCTGGCGGCAGGCCTATTTGCCGGGAACCGCTGTTCTGGAAACCGCAGCGCACGGCCACCAGGGCGAACGCCTTCTGCGCGTGGTTGATTTCATGCCCCGGGGCCGGCGCGAGATGCGCCGCACGTTCGACCCGGCCGCACCCGGCATGCCTGTACATGTGCGCATCCTGCCCACCTTTGACTACCGGCGCGCAACGCACGCGTGGACGCGCGATTCCCTTTTATTGGACGGCAAGCCGTTCCTCCGTTTCCAGGCGCACACGCAGCAGCAGTCCCTGTGCGTGCTCCTGCTCGAAGACGCGCTGGAAAGCGCCGCCGAGTTTCCGGGCCCGCGCGCGTGCGGCCCGGGCCTGCGCCTGAACATCAAGCTGGAAGCCGCCACGGAAATCATTCTTGTTTATTCGGATGCGTGCGCGCCGCACCTGCCGGACACGGACGCCGCGGGCGTGCTGGCCGCAGAATGCGCGCAATGGAAAACATGGCTGCAAGGCGTGCCATATACGGGGGCGCACCGCGAAACGTTCGAGCGCTCGCTCATCACCATGAAGCTGCTCACGTACGCGCCCACGGGCGCGAACCTGGCAGCGGCCACAACATCCATTCCCCAGCACCCGGGCAGCGGGTCCAATTGGGACTACCGCTTTTGCTGGGTGCGCGACGGCGCGTACACGGCCTCGGCCTGGGCGCACGCGGGCTGTGCGCACGAAGCGCGCACCGCGCTCGATTTCTTTTTCTCATGCATGGCGCCCGTGGGCAAACCCTGGCAGCCTGTGTACCGAATCAGCGGCGATCCGGACTGTTCCGAATCCGTGCTGCGCCACCTGGCCGGATTCCACGGCGATGGTCCGGTGCGCATCGGCAACCTGGCGTTTTCCCAGAAACAGAACGATCTCGAAGGCGAAGTGCTGGGCGCCCTGTGGGACTATTATGAGCGTACAAGCGACCGCGCGTTTCTGGACTATCACTGGCCAAGCATATTCCGCGCCGCCGAATACACGGCCGCGCACTGGCGCGACACGGACAACGGCATCTGGGAGCTGCGCGGCGTGCTGGGCCATTTCACGCACTCCAAGGTTATGTGCTGGTGCGCCCTGGATCGCGCTGCGCGCGTGGCCGCGGTTCTACACCGTGAAGACCGCGCCGCGGCCTGGCGCGCGGCAGCCGACGCCGTGCGCTCGGATGTGCTCAGGCGCGGCTGGAACCGCAGGATGAAATCCTTCACCATGGCGTACGGCGTGCCCCTGTGCGACAGCGCCCTGCTGGCCGCGCCCCTGTGCGGGCTGGTGGACCCGGCCGGGGCGCACGCGCGCGATTTCATGGCCCGCGTGGAAAAAGAACTCACATACCAAAGCCTCACCGCGCGCAATATTTTCGAAACAGCGCCCTTCCCGCTCGTCACCTACTGGCTGGCCCAGGCGCACCTGGCCGCGGGCAATGCGCGCCGCGCGCGCGAAATCGTGGACCGCACTCTGCGCCTCACCACGGACCTGGGCCTGTTCTGCGAACACGTGCTCAGCGCCCAGGACCAGCCCAAACCCGCGCCCGACACGTATCTGCGCAGCGCCCGCGACCTGGCCACGGCCCACGAGTCCCTCAAAGACGCCGCCGCCATGCTCACCTTGTTCCGCGACTTTTACAAGCACCGCAACACGTTCAAGGAAAAAACAAATACGCCCCGCCTCACCCGCGCGCAGAAATACCAGTTCCGCGGCAATTTCCCTCAGCTTTATTCCCATGAAGAACTGGTGAAAACTCTGG
>Ga0351884_1139_pt1 | contig 20655 bp, 19 predicted proteins | sample BONcelFGM3001F15_FD_206773 | JGI IMG/M metagenome (GOLD analysis project Ga0351884, IMG submission 206773) | Enriched cells from coal bed in the Powder River Basin, Montana, United States - BONCAT cells FGM rep3 HSBNCT.FGM.300.1.F15 ...
ATGTGCGCGCCCCGGCGCGCGAACAGGGCAACACGCAAACCTGGGACCTGGTTGTGGAAACCACGGAAACCGGGGGAACCATGACCCTGTCCTGGAACGCGGCGGCCCTGCCCTCGCTGCGGTTCTCCTTCACTCTCATTGACGTGCAGACCGGCGCGCGCATCGATATGGCAACGCAAGGCTCCTACACATACACGGCCTCGGGCGACCCGGTTTCTCAGGAGCGGTTCCGCATCCAGGTAGTCACCCTGGCAACGCAGACCGTGACCCGCACCCACACCCTGGGCCCGGGCTGGCACCTCATCAGCGCGCCCCTGGACCCCGATGTAACCGGCGCGTTCGAGCAACTGGGCGACGACCTGCCCCTGCTCCAGGTATTCCAGTACCATGACCGCGCGTTCTACACGGGCGCGGATGCCGATATCCAGGCCGGCCTGGGCTACTGGGTTCATGTGGACGCAAGCGCGCAGATCGATATCACGGGCCTGGCCCTGCCCAGCGGCAGCGCCGTGCGCGTGCCCCTGTTCCCGGGGTGGAATCTTATCGGCAACCCATTTGATGCAAACCTGCCCTGGGCCGACAATATCACGCTGGATTGCGGCGGGCACCAGATGTCTTTGAGCCAGGCCGTGCAACAGGGACAAACTGACGGCGTGCTGTACTTATACGGGGATGGACAGTACACAAAACTGGGCGCGGGCGCGGCGCTTCAACCCTGGGCCGGGTACCTTGTCCGAGCGCGCGGCGCATGCGATTTAATCCTGGCCCGGTAACGCCGCGCCGCAGCGCCATGCAATTTCCCCTTCACACCAGTGTGCGTTTCCTTTAGAATATGAAAAGCTTTTCTCCGCCCCCAATGCTTTCCGGGGCCGTCCGGTTTGCGCCGGAACCAGCTTGAAAGGAATATCTGCATGGATCCCAATTTTGTCACCGCCCTCATCATGGGCTGCTGCGCCACGATTTCCATGAACCTGGGTAAAGGCATCCAGAAAATGAAAGTCGTGGTATGGAAAACGTGGCCCAGAGTTCTGGCCCCGGAAAACCGCAGGAATTTCCTGATCTGGTGTATCGGCATGACCATGACCGCGGGAGCGGGCATCCTGTTCACCGAAGCATTGAACAAAACCGACAAGTCGTCCATCGTTGCGTCTCTGAACGGCATCGGGCTCATCGCCCTGGCCTTTTTCACCATGTCCGTGCTCAAAGAAAAGGTGGGCGGGCGCGAATGGGGCGCCATCGGGCTCATCATCATCGGCACGGCTTTAGTTCAGTACTTCAATGACAAGGGCGCGGTGGAGCAGGTGTACAATTCCACGTCCCTGTTTGTCACATTAGGCGTGAGCCTGGGCACGTTCGTGCTGTTGGTGCTCGGCACCAAAGTGCTCAACAAGGGCCGCGCATTCGTGTTCGCCGCCATTGCCGGAACGTTCCTTGGCCTTATGGTCATTTTCTTTGATATCGCGGGCGTTGTGGGCGAAGGGTCCGCAGCCGCCAAATACCTTAACTGGTACTGGGTGACCGGGTTCATGTGCGGCAACGGCGCGTTCGTGTTCACGAACATGGCGTTCTTCTCGGGCAGCGCCACCATGGTTGTTCCCACAGTCAATTCGTTCATGATCATCATGCCCATGATCTTTGAATACTTGATCTTCGGCGTGAATCTCAAGCCCGTGCAGTACGCGGGCGCGGCCGTAATCGTAACTGGCGTAATCATTCTCACAACCGGCGCCGGACATGCTGTGAGTGAAACCCCGGAGCAGGCCAAACCAAAGCCCGCATAACAGGCCTGGTTCCTGTGGTGCGCAACTGAGTGGTTTTCGAGATATGTATTTAAAATTCTTTCAAATAATGAGGACGAATCAATGAAACCGAGTGAATCCGCACAACGTCTGGCCGACATGATCAACAAGGCCATTGCCGACGGAAAAGTCACAAACCTGGAATTCGACAGGATTATGATGATCGCCGATGAAGACAGCCACCACGACAAAGAGGAAAAGAACCTGCTGGCCCACTTGCAGGAACTCATCGCCTGCGGCACGGTCAAACGCGTAGCCGAGTAACATAATTCCCCATGCACGCCCGTGTTTGGAATATTTAGCAACACCTGTTTAAGCATGCTCGAAATGAACTGCCCGGACTGAAGTCCGAGGAATTCTTTTCAATGAAATGCCCATGCGCATTCTGAATTGCCCTGGAATCCGGCTCTAACCCTGAAATATTCTCTATGCGATAGTTTATTTTTGATTGTTAATAATCAGCGCACCCAGCACGCCGGGCACCCAGCCCACGAGCGTGAGCAGGGACACGATCACGATGGAGCCGCATCCTCTGTCCAGCACGGCCAGGGGTGGAAACACGATACAGAGCAGCACTCGTCCGCAACCCATTACGGCCTAATCTCTTTCCTGATGAATTTCCTGACGTCCTCGATAAATTTCAGATTCAGGGCAAAGGTGTTGATATGGCCCGTGGGATAAAACTTGAGCCACGGCAGCCCGCCCCAGCGCTCGGCCGCATCGCGCACGGATTCGGGCGTGACCAGGTGGTCCAGCTCGCCGGCGGCTATGAAGATGTTGCTCAGCGGCACATTGGGCGTCATGGTGGACATGTTGAACAGCGCGGGCACGCACGGGTCCGTGAGCATGGTGGTCTCCCCGGCGGCTTCCTTTTCCTCCAGGTCCTTGGCCATGCCCGAGCGCTTGAGCACATCCACGGTGTCCATGGGCGGCATGCCCATGACCGTGAAATCCGCGTTCTGCGCGTTGCAGACATACAGCCCGGACAAAAGGCCGCCGAAGGACACGCCGAAGGTGCCGATGAGCGGCACGCCCTGCGCCTTGAGCCAGTTGGCCAGCGCCTGCACGTCCTGGAACGTCTGCATGAAACTCAGCAGGCTCCAGTTGGTGTCCGGGACAATCAGCAACTGCCCGTCATACGACCCGTGGGGCACGCGGCGGATATGGTAGGGAATGTCGATGAGCACGCTGCTCATGCCCCATGCCGCGAACCGCCAGCACCACCAGTCGAAATACGCATAGGTGTTCACGTACCACCCGTTAATCATGATCACCGTGGGGCCGCCCGCGGGCTTGTTGCGCAGTTTAAAATGCCGTATGTACACTTCGTTGTTCTCATCATATGGAGTCTGCACCGGGCTGGGAAACGTTCCTTCGATGATATCCAGAAACGGCAGGCGCTGCTTCTTTCCCAGTGTGATACTGGGCACGGCGTCTGTGACCGCGTAAAATTTCGAGGGGTCCGCCTTATTTTCTTTGGTGACAAGATGATCGATGGCCTTGTCGGAAAGATCGGGCATGGGAATCTTGTTCTGCCCCTGGAGAATTCCGTGCAGCTTGGATCCCATATCAAAAATATCAGTGAATACTCGGTTAAAGTCCAAAGGGTTCGTCTCCCGGCTGATAGTTGCGGCCATGCGCCGCCGTATCGAAATATTATATTCACAATTCACCACATTTGGCACGATTGCCCGCGGAACACCGTGCGCGCTCCCCGTTGTGGCATACGGATGCCTCTTTTCTGTAATGATAGGCGTTACCCGGTGTAGCGCTTCCCATTACATGATTTCTCAATTTCCGGATATATCAGCATGCGCATTAGCTTCACTAACTTGATTAAATCCACCAAATTCCTTGCCTGATCATAGCATTGTGACTGTTTTCATGTGAATACAATCACAATGATTTTTAAATATTCCCACCGTTATTTAATTTTTTTCTTTTGAACATGATACGGAATGGGAATAAAGGATTATGCCGTATTAATATGAAAGAGGTAAAAAAATGAGTGAAACCAAATCCATTGAAAAAGAATTCGACTCCATTCTTGCGGAGCAGGACAGCGTGGCCCCGCCCGCGGCTTTTGTCGCTGATGCGCATATCAGCAGCCTGGAGGAGTACGCCAGGCTGCGCGCGTGGTCGCTTGACAATCCCGAAGAGTTCTGGGGGCATCAGGCCCGCAAATTCATGGACTGGTTCGAGCCCTACACCAAAGTGCTGGATTGGAATCCGCCATTTGCGCGCTGGTTTCCCGGCGGCAAACTGAATATATCCTACAACTGCCTGGACCGGCATGTGGCCGCCGGGCGCGGGGGCCATGAAGCGCTCATCTGGCAGGGCGAGCGCGAGGACGCTGTGCGGCGGTTCACATTCCGCGAATTGCTGGGTGAAGTATGCCGGTTCGCCAATGTGCTGCGCGGCCTGGGCATGAACAAGGGCGACCGGGTGTGTTTCTACATGCCCATGGTCCCGGAACTCGCCATCGGCATCCTGGCGTGCACGCGCATCGGCGCCGTGCATTCCGTGGTGTTCGGCGGGTTCAGCGCCGACGCCCTGCGCGACCGCATCAACGACTGCGAGGCCCGCGTGCTGGTCACGGGCAACGGCGCCGTGCGCGCCGGAAAATTCATCGCCTTGAAAAACAATGCGGACACGGCCGCGGCCCAGGCGCCCACCATTGAAAACGTCATCGTGGTGCAGCGCACCCCGGACGAAGTGGCTATGCAGCCGGGCCGCGATCACTGGTACCACGACCTGGCGCCCAACGCAGCCACGCACTGCGACCCCGAACCCATGGACGCCGATGACCCGCTGTTCATTCTCTACACATCTGGATCCACGGGAAAACCCAAGGGCGTGCTGCACACCACGGGCGGGTACCTGCTCTACGCCATGATCACGTCACATTACATCTTTGATCTCAAACCGGACGATATCTACTGGTGCACGGCCGACATCGGCTGGGTCACGGGGCACAGCTACATCGTGTACGGGATCCTTGGCAACGGCATCACGTCGATAATGTTCGAGGGCGTGCCCAGTTTTCCGCAGCCCGACCGGTTCTGGCAGATTGTGGAAAAATACAAGGTCACGAAATTCTACACCGCGCCCACGGCGCTGCGCGCCATGATGCGCGAGGGCGACCAGTGGCCGCAGGGGCGCGACCTGTCGTCCCTCAAGCTGCTGGGCAGCGTGGGTGAGCCCATCAACCCCGAAGCCTGGATGTGGTATTACACGGTTGTGGGCCGCGAACAGTGCCCCATCGTGGACACGTGGTGGCAAACAGAGACGGGCGGAATCCTTATTTCCACCCTGCCCGGCGCGGCCCCTCAGAAACCAGGATCCGCAGGCCTGCCGTTTTTCGGCGTGGACCCGTGCATTCTGCGCGCGGACGGCTCTGTGTGCGAAACCGGCGAAGGCGGCTACCTGGTGATGCGGCGCCCATGGCCCGGCATGCTGCGCTCGGTGTGGGGCGACCCCGCCCGCTATGAGCAGCAATACTTTTCCATGTACCCGGACATGTACCTTGCCGGAGACAGCGCCATGTGCGACGCGGACGGCTACTACCGCATCCTGGGCCGCACCGACGATGTGATCAACGTGTCCGGGCACCGGCTCGGCACCATGGAAATCGAATCCGCCCTGGTGGCGCACAGCGCCGTGTCCGAGGTGGCTGTGGTGCCCATCACCCATGACATCAAAGGCCAGGGCATTTACGCCTTCGTCACTCTGTTCGACGGCATCGCCCCCACCCAGGAGCTGAAAAAGGAACTGCTCCAGTGGGTGCGCAAGGAGATCGGGCCCATCGCCATACCCGACGCCATCCAGTTCGCCGCGGGCCTGCCCCAGACCCGCTCGGGCAAAATCATGCGCCGCATCCTTAAAAAAATTGCCGCCGGGCAAACGGATGATATGGGCGACACCAGCACGCTTGCGGACCCGTCCGTGGTGCAGCGCCTGGTGGATGAAAAGCAAACCGCCGGATAAACAGGCCGGCGGGTTTATTGATTCCACGCGCCGCAACCCTTTTCAGCGCCAAGCCCATGGCGCTCAATGCGGCACGGCATGATTTACCCATGCTGTCCCAGTTGTAAAATCCTTGAATCAACACATCTCACAATTCATCCATCACGCGCATTTTTCGGCATGATCCCCCCGCTGCACCCCAAAGAAAATTTGAACGGCCCGCGGCAACCCGATACAATGAGAACGATCAGGAAATGCGAGGAGAATCGCTCATGAATGTTTTACTCATAGAACCGCCCATGATAAATCTGGAAGGCCCGGGACTGGCCATGGCTTGGTGCAAGGGGCGCCTGCGCGCGGCCGGGCACACGGTCACCCAGTGGAACGCGGGCGCGGCCATTGCGGATCATTTGCTCTCGGCCAAAAATCTCACAGACGCCAAGCAGGCGGCCAAGGATGCGGTGCAGCGCCTCACGCACCAGCAGTCTCTGAACCGCATCGAGGGCGCGGGCATGCAGTCCCTTTTGGACACATTGCCCCTGGCCGACGTGCTCATCGCCCACATCGATCTTTTCAAGGCCGGCCTGCGCCGCGGCGGGGCCACGGCCCCGCTCGCGTCCGTGCCCTACGACCCGCTGCAGGCGGCTTTCGACCTGTGTACGGCGCCGTTCTTCCCCGAGCGCGTGGTGTTCCCCGAGCGCCTGCGCTACAACAACCCGTCTTATCTGTCGCCCTGGTCGCCCCGCAGCACCGCGGATCTGCTGGCGTGCGCCCATAGCAGCGACACGTTCTGGGACGCGCCTTTTCGCGATGTGGCGGTTCCGTTCGCGGCATCCAAAAATCCCGGGTTGATCGTTTTGTTCGCCAACAATCCCAACCAGGTGGCGCCCGCATTCAAGCTGGCCGCGCACCTGCGCACGGCCCTGCCCGGCGCCGTGCTGGCGCTTGCCGGCAACTGGCCCATGACCGCCCTGCGCGATGTGAATGAACCGCGCTTTTTCGATTACTTCCGATTCATCGTGACCGGCCCGCCCGAAGAATCGCTCACGGATTTATGCCTCCAGCTCAACGCGTCCTGCTCCACGGACAATGTGGCTGGCGTGCAGTTCCGCGATGCATCCGGCCGGATTGTCTCCAATCCGTTACCCCCGGCTTCGCGCTTCAGCGAGCGCCCGGCGCCGGACTTCACGGGCTACAATTTCGACCACCTGTTCAGCGACACGCGGCGCCTTGAGATGCCCTACCAGTTGTCCGTTGGATGCGCGGCCGGCAAATGCACGTTCTGCATGAGCGACACGCCCCGCCTGGGCGAATACGCGGCCATGCCCGCGCATACCGCCGTGGCCCATTTGCGATCCATCGCCAACACAACACGCACGGGCGCATTCCGATTATCCGATCCCTCCCTGGAGGCGGCGCAGGCCGCGGCTTTCTCCAAGGCCATTCTCAATGACGGACTCATCACCACATGGCACGCCACGGCGCGGCCCGCTCCCGCATTCACTTACGATGTGTGCGAACTCATGCGCGCGGCCGGGTGCATTTCCATGGATGTGGGCCTCGAAATCCTCGACAATGACGCCCTGCAGCGCCTGGGCAAGGGCCTGTCGGTTTCCCAGATGGAAACCGCCCTCACCAACATGGCCGCCATTGGATTCACGGTCAATGCGCATATGCTTTATGGTATTCCGTTCGTGGATTCCAAAACATTCGCCAACTCTATGGACACCCTCCTTAACTGGATTCGCCAGGGCCTGGTGCACAATGTGCGGTGGAACACGTTCCTGCTGCTCAAGCACTCGCCCATGGCGCGCAACCCGGAATTGCACCAAATCTCTATTCGCAGCATAGACCGGCTCGATGCGTCGGAGATGCTGCTGTTCGACAGGGAAAAGGGCGGCATGACGGATAAGGAACTCGCGGAATCATGGCAGGAGGCAAACGCGCAAGTGTCCCAGGCCCTGGCCCGTGCGCGCACGCGACCGATTCGCCCGGACCGCAACACGCTTATGCCCGGGCACGGGGATGCGCGCTTCCTTTCTCTGCGCCCCATGATCCTGCCCTACATCAAAATTCAGGAATCCGTATTTTCATACCAGGCGCTGCGAAGCTGCTCTCCGGTGCAGTGGAATCCCGCGGACATCTCGTTCGCCGCTTTCCGTGCAGCCGCCGAAGCCGGCCCCAAGGTGGAACACAACGAAAAGTCCCGCACGCTGGTCAAGAACCCTTTGGCCAACACCCAGTTCGAGCTGTCGGACGATTACTCCCGCATCCTGGATGAAATCCGCAAAGGCGGTTCGACCGGCGAAATCATCGCGCGCATCGAATCAGCAGGCCCGGTCATCGGGGAACCCAACGAGTTTGAAGACATCTTCAACCGCCTGCTGCAAATGCGCGGCTACGTGATTGTATTTTCGGAAAATTGAGCGGTTTTTTCTGAATGATATATCAAAACGTCTTCGACGACAGGAACCCTTTTGACAAAGGGGTCCTGTTAAGAATCCTCCGAAAGCTTTTGGCGGGCAATCTCACGGCGAAAAGCGTGTCGGTCAATTAGCCTCACGATATTTACTGAAAACACCCCAAAAGCCGGCGCAGCACGTTGTTTTAACAGCAATAAAAGAGCACCCCTGTTCGGGATGCCCGATGAATCTTATTTTTAATCCGCTGTGAAAAATGCGGCGCAGTCCTTGTTCAGACCGCTTCCACGCACTTGACTTCGGGGATCTTTTCCTTGAGCAGGCGTTCTACGCCAAGCTTGAGGGTCATCTGCGCGCCTGGGCAGCCGTGGCATGCGCCCTGCAGGCGGACTTTGACCACTCCGTCTTCCACGCCGACCAGTTCGATATCTCCGCCATCAGCCTGAAGCCTGGGCCGGATTGTCTGGATAACTTCTTCAACTTTTTCTTTCATGTGTGTTCGTGCTCCTTCCGCCGCCTGTCATGCTTTACGCGGCGTGTGTTATGGGCTGGAATTCTATAGGATAGAACATGGAAAATCAAATTCTTGTTCCTAATTTAATGCAATTCAAGCTCCTGAATACTTAATATATAAAAAATTCATTAATGATCAATAAAATATACGCATGAGCGGTTGCGCGCTCGCGTTGAAAATAGCTAACCCATGAACTAAAATGATGCTACTGTGCTGAAATGGCCCAAATCATGCATTCAGGGCCGGGCGACACGCATTCACACGGCGCTCAAAATCCGGGCGGGAGTTTTTTCCATGAGTAAATATCTGATAACCGGCGGCGCCGGCTTCATCGGCTGCAACCTGGCATCCACTCTGCTCCAAAAGGGACATGAGGTCGTGATTTTCGACAACCTGTCCCGCAAGGGCACGGACCTCAACATCAAATGGCTGCGCACGCGCGGGCGCTTAACCCTCATCAAGGGCGACCTGCGCAATTTCGACGATATTCGCAAAGCATTCCGAAAAACCGGGCCTGTGGATACGGTGGCGCACCTCGCGGCCCAGGTGGCTGTGACCACGTCGGTCACAAACCCGCGTGAGGATTTCGAGATTAATGCGCTGGGCACTTTTAATCTGCTTGAAGCCGTGCGCCAAAGCGGCGGCGACCCCGTGGTCCTGTTCGCCTCCACCAACAAGGTGTACGGCGGCATGGAAGACATTGCCATTGTGGAGCGCAAGGGCCGCTACCAGTACCGGGATTTCCCGGACGGCATTTCCGAGGACCGGCTCCTGGATTTCCACTCACCGTACGGATGCTCCAAGGGCGCGGCCGACCAGTATATGCATGACTACGCGCGCATCTACGGACTGCGCACCGTGGTCTTCCGCCAGTCCTGCATCTATGGATACCGCCAATTCGGGGTCGAGGACCAGGGCTGGGTCGCGTGGTTTATTATCGCCTCGGTGCTGGGCCGGCCTGTGACTGTATACGGCGACGGCAAGCAGGTGCGCGATGTGCTGTTCATCGACGACCTGGTGAACGCGTACCTCACGGCCGAACGAAAAATCAAGAAGACCGCAGGACGCGTGTTCAACATCGGCGGCGGCGCGCACAACCAGATGTCCCTGCTCGAACTCATTGCATTCCTCGAGGAGCAACTGGGGCGCAAACTCGATTATTCCTTTGCGGACTGGCGGCCCGGCGACCAGCCCGTGTTTGTGTGCGATGTTTCCAAAGCGCAACGCGAATTCGGTTGGAAGCCACGCACGCCTGTAAACAAAGGCGTCAAGAAACTCTTTGACTGGGTCGTTGAAAACAAGACACTGTTTGAAAAGATTTTTTAAGCGCACAAGGAGACACGCCACGTGAAAATCCTCGTTACCGGAGGCGCCGGGTTCATCGGAAGCCATATGGCGGACCGCCTGCTGGCCGATGGGCACCAGGTCATTATCCTGGACAACCTGTGCACCGGGTTCCATGAAAACATTCCCGCGGCCGCGGAATTCGTGAACGGCGATGTGCGTGACGCCGGCGCCGTGGACAGTGTGTTCAAACAAGGTATCGACGCCGTTTTCCACATCGCGGGCCAGGCCTCCACGATTGTGAGTTTCGATGATCCCACCGAAGACCTCACCGTGAACGTGATCGGCACGCTCAATGTGATGAACCAGTGCATCAAACACAAGGTGCCGCGCATTCTTTACGCCAGCTCCATGACAGCCTACGGCATTCCCTCGAAACTGCCCGTGACCGAGGACGAGCCCGTGCGGCCCATTTCCTACTACGGCATCACCAAGGAAGCGGCCGAGCGCTACCTGTTCGCCACGGCCGGGCGCGTGGACCTGGACTTCGATTTCCACGTCACCGCCTTCCGCATGTTCAACGTGTACGGCGAGCGCCAGAGCCTGGACAACCCCTACCAGGGCGTGGTCACGATTTTCATGGCCAATATCCTGCGCGGTCAGCCCATTACCATTTTCAGCGACGGCGAACAGACCCGCGATTTCGTGTACATCGGCGATGTGGTCGAGGCCTGGGTGAGCGCCCTGGACAACCCGGCTTCCTACGGCAAGGTGTACAATGTGGGCGCAGGCGGCAGCATCTCCATCAACCGCCTCGTGGATGTGACCCTGCACAGCTTCGAAAAAAGCCGCGACGCCTACGAGGTCCGCTACAACACCGAGCGGCCCGGAGACCAGCGCCACATGACCGCGGACATCTCGCGCCTGCGCGCCGACCTGGGCTGGGAACCGCGCGTGTCTTTCAATGAAGGCATGCGGCGCACCCTGCGCTGGGCCAATGAAAAAGGCGGCGCCAAACCGTGACACCCCCCACGCGCGCCGCACACCTATTCCAACAAGGACATTCCGCAACCAATGGATAAACAAGATTCGTTTGACAACTTCCCCATCAGCAGAAAAGCCCACGCCGTGAAACCGTTCATTGTCATGGATATCATGGAACACGCTCAGGAAATGGAGCGCTGCGGCGAGCACATCATCCACCTCGAAGTGGGCGAGCCGGATTTCGACACGCCCGAGCCCGTGGTCGAGGCCGCGATCCGCGCCCTGCGCGACGGCCGCACCCACTACACACACAGCATGGGCCTGCTGGAACTGCGCTACGCCATCGCCGCGCATTACCTCGACAAATACAAGGTGGATGTATCACCGGATCAGATCATCATTTCCAATGGCACGAGCCCGGCCCTCAGCATGATCTTCAACACCCTGCTTAGCCCGGGCGATGAAGTCATCATGACGGATCCGCACTATGCTTGCTACCCGAATTTCGTGGAGTTCGCGGACGGCGCGCCGCGTTTTGTGCCCGCTTCCGAGCACCAGGGTTTCCAGTACGATGCGCACGCCGTGGAGCAGGCCGTAAACAGCCGCACGCGCGCCATCCTGGTCAACTCCCCGTCCAACCCCGGAGGCACGGTGATTCCCAGCGATACCCTGGAAAAAATCGTTAATCTGGGCGTGCCCCTGGTGTCCGACGAGATCTACCACGGCCTGGATTACAACGGGCGCGCGCGCTCGGCCCTGGAATTCACGGACAATGCATTCGTGATCAACGGCTTCTCCAAGCTGTACGCCATGACCGGCTGGCGCGTGGGCTACCTCATCGCGCCCAAACGGTACATCCGCACCATTCAAAAGCTGCACCAGAATTTCAGCATCTCGGCCAACGCCTTTGTGCAGTGGGCGGCCATCAAGGCGCTCACAGAATGCGGCGACCATGTGGCGAACATGGCCAAGCTGTACAATACACGGCGCATCGGCATGCTCAACGCCCTGGAGCGCATTGGCCTCAAACCTCCGGTGGAGCCCACGGGCGCGTTTTATGTGTTCGTGAATTTCCGCCACGTGGACAACGATTCCCTGCGCCTGGCCATGGACATCCTGGAAAAAGCAAAGGTCGCGTGTACGCCCGGAATCGACTTCGGCGCCAACGGCCAGGGCTTTATCCGGTTCACCTACGCCAATTCCCTGGAAAATATTGAAGAAGGCATGCGCCGCCTGGAAACGTACCTGCAGCAGAGGGGAGCCCTGCATGGCGCCCGTGACGTTTGACGGCGACCGCGATAACCGCAGCGCCCTCGACGACTTCTACCGCACATTGCGCAACGCGCCCTGGCGCCAGGATAAACACGCGTTCCTCGCGGACCCGCTCAATGCGCGGCGCGTTGCCCTGCTCCTTGAACACTTAGACAAAATCGCCCCGGCCACCCTGCTCGACGCGGGCTGCGGCGGCGGCGTTCTTCTTGACTTGTTCTCGCATCAGAACCCCGGCGCCCTGTGCCTGGGCGTGGACCTCAACCCACCGCCAGCAGCCCCCGTTGCGCGTGTCCGGTTTGTTACAGCCGACGCCCGCGCCCTGCCTATTAAATCAGGGGCCGTGGAATGCGCGGTGTGCAGCGAAACCCTGGAACACCTGCCCGACCCCGAACACGCGCTGGCCGAGTTGCACCGCATCCTCACGCCAGGCGGCCATCTGCTCGTTACCGCTCCCAACCTGTTCTGCCTGGACTCCATCGAGGGCCGCCTGGGCCTTATAGAAACCATGGGCCGCGCCCTGCACAGCGCGCGCATCACATCGCGCTGGCGCAATGGAATCAACACGCACATCCAGAAACTGCCGCCCGGGGCGTGGCGCGGCCTGCTCGAACAGCAGGGTTTCACCATTGCCTGTGGGCAACCTATTTACATTTTCCCCTATATCCCCTACTTCATTGCCCCGGCCAAAAATCTGGAGAAAAAACTATTGGGCAACCCCGCGGTCGCGCGCGCGCACAGGGCGCTGGACAGGGCCCTGCGCGGCCTGCCCCTGGGCCAGCTTCACTTTTTCCTGTGCCGCAAACCCTGACCCGCCCGTGCGCGTTCCCATTGATTTCTTGTATTCTGCATGGTTCTCTGGTATTTTTATATGTGAGCCATATTCGGAACCGGCCTGAGAATTTGTGCAAACGGCGCTTGGGCTCACATGCACGCCGGATCCGGAACCAGCCACAGGAGACGTCACTTGACCGACGAAAACAAAGACATCACTACTGAGTACGTTTGCGAAAAATGCGGCTTGATCCATGAAGTCCGGGAATCCGCAGACGCAAACAGCGCCGACCAGTGGAAGCTGGCGGCCCTGGCCGGGGCCGGAATTGTGGTTTTGCTGCTGCTCTGGGTCTGGGTGTTTAAGTACGGAGTGCCCCTGGTCAAACACATCTCCAGCATCGAGTAGGCGGCCAACTCATGGAAGCTCCCCATTCCTACACAGAACCCGTGTTCATCATTTCCGTGGCCTCGGATATCCTGGGCATTCATCCGCAGACCCTGCGGTTTTACGAGCGTGAAGAACTGGTTATCCCGCACCGCACCGACGCGGGCCAGCGCCTTTATTCCCAAAAAGACGTGGACGACGTGCGCGAAATCCGTGTACTCACCCGCGAGCGCGGGGTCAATCTTGCGGGCGTAAAAATCATCCTGGAAATGAGATGCCGCATGGTGCGGCTGCAGGATGAAAATGAAAACCTCAAACGGCGCGGCGCCGAACCGGGTGATTCCGTGTGATCAAGCATACCATTCATTTTATGAACACCCTGTTCCTGGCTGCAGTGCTTGTCGTTATGCACGCGGGCGCAGCATGCGCATGGGAGCAGCAGACGCATCACACGGGCGCGGACGCCATCGTCAAATACCTGCCCCAGTCCATGCGCACCGTGATCTCCAAAAACGGCGATGCGTTTTCCAAAGGCATTGATGAAGAATCTGAATTGTACGACGCCGTGCTCCAGAAACACGGCCGCTATGAGCGCGGCCTGTACGTGCAGGACGGCATCACCCGGCTCCTGTTCCACATCGAGCGCATCCGGTTTTTTCTGGAACGCCCGGACAAAGCCGACAGCCTGGCGTATACCCTGGGCCAGTTCACACGCTGCGCCGCGGACCTGCTTGAGCCTCAGCCCGAGGCCGGCCGGTTCGGCCCCCTGGAAATCTCGGCCACGCGCATGTTCCTGATCGCCGACTTTCAAAAGAACAATCCTGCGTTCCACATCCTGCCGGACGCCAGGGTGCGCATCGCCAGCTTCCCGGCGCACCTGGATGAACTTCTGAAAAAAAGCACCAGGGACGGAGAATCCATTTACCGCGTGTACCACACAAAACGCAATTACCCGTCCGTGGATCCCGAAGCCACGGCCGCGTTCAACCGCACCTTGAATTTTCTGATCAACGCCCTCACCACTCTGGAATCCATGACCCGCAAGGAATCCGACATGCTGCTGGATGTCCGCAACTGGCTCGGAATTGACTCGCTGAGGCGTTACAATAATCATGACAATAAACTCAAGATAGAAAAGCCGGACGCGCCGTCCAAACCCAAATCCCCATCCGGCCCAAAGGTAGAGAAATGAAACAGGCAAATGCACTGCAAACCCGCAAAGCCACGGTGCGCGACGCGCGCAAGATTCACGCCCTGGTGCTGCGCAACGCACGCGAAGGCAAAATGCTGCCCCGCTCGCTCAATGAAATTTTTGAACGCATCCGCTCATACTTCGTGATCGAAAATGAGGGTGAAATCCAGGGCTGCTGCTGCCTGCATGTGATGTGGGAAGACCTGGCGGAAATCAAGTCCCTTTCCGTGGCGCCCGAGCACCAGGGCAAAGGCCTGGGCCAGGCCCTGGTCGAGCAGGCCATTGTCGAAGCGCGGGAGCTTGAAGTACCCCGCGTATTCGCACTCACTTTCATCCCTGAATATTTCAACCGGTTCGGCTTTGAAAAAGTGGATATGAACGAGTTGCCGAAAAAAATATGGATCGAATGCGTGAACTGCCTTTACTACCCGGACTGCGGCGAAATCGCCGTGATCCGCGATGTGGATTGACCGGCCCGGCCCTCGGAGGTTTCTTTGGCGAAAACAGGCAATAGCAAAACCCCTGAACAGCAAACGTATTCTGTGCGCAGCTATGCCGGCAAACTCAAGAACATGAACACGCAAACCCAGGACATGCAGCGCGAACTTGATGAGCTTCAAACCCTCACATCCAAGCTCCTGGATGTGGGCGTGGCCATCAGCTCGGAAATCGACCTGTACTCCCTGCTCGTGCGCATTATCGACGAGGCCAAGCGCCTGCTGCACGCGGACCGCGGAACCCTGTACCTCGTGGACCATGATAAAAACGAACTCTATTTCCACGTGACCGATGACCGGCAGATCAAGGAAATCCGGCTGCCCGTGAACAAGAAGAGCATCGCCGGTTATGTGGCCCTCACAAGCAAACAGCTCAATATCAACGACGTTTACACAATCCCCGAAAGCAAACCCTATTTTTTCAATAAGAACGTGGACCGCAAGTCCGGGTACCGCACACAGTCCATGCTCACCGTGCCCATGGTGAACCACCAGGGCGATGTCACGGGCGCAGTGCAACTCATCAACAAAACCCTGGACGGCGCCGTGGTTCCGTTTTCAGAACGCGACCGTCATATTCTCATGTCCCTGGCCTCCCAGGCAGCCGTGGCCATCGAGAATGCGCAGCTTTACAAGGAAGTGGCGGACCTGTTCGACGCGTTCGTGCGCTATTCCGCAAGCGCCATTGACGAACGCGACCCGGCCACAGCCGGGCACTCGCGCCGCGTGGCCATGTACGCCACGGCCCTTGCCCACGCCATGGGCATTTTTTCAAACCAGGAAATCAAGGAACTCGAATACGCGGCCTGGCTCCACGATGTAGGCAAAATCGGCGTGCGCGAACACATCCTCATCAAGGAAAACAAACTCTACCCCCACCAGCTCGCACAAGTGCGCGAACGCTTCGAAGCCATCAAGCTCTCCCTTCAAAAAGCCGCGCTGGAGGAAAAAATCAAACTTTTCGAAAAAGCCGCGTCCCGGGATCGCATGCAAGCCCTCGAAGAAAAATGCATTGCGAAAATCCAGCAGGCGCATTCCGACCTGGAGTTTATTTTAAAAATCGACAAGCCGGGCTTTATGAATGAAGAAGACATGAAGCGCGTGGATGTGATTGCGCGGCGGCGCTACACCGACTCCGCCGGAATCCGCCAGCCCTGGCTCACAACACAGGAAAAGCACGCGCTCAAGGTGCGCCGCGGCAACCTCACGGAAACCGAACGCAAAATCATGAACGCGCACGTTGAGAGCACCTACAAGATTTTGAGCCAGATCCCGTTCACGCGCCGCCTCAAGGATGTGCCTCATATCGCGGCCTCACACCACGAAAAACTCGACGGCAGCGGATACCCGCACAGGCTGCTTGCGGACAAGATTCCGGTGCAGGCCCGCATCCTGGCCCTGGTGGATATCTACGACGCGCTCACCGCCCAGGACCGCCCTTACAAGCCCGCCATGCCCGTGGACAAGGCCCTGGAAATCCTTAGATTTGAAGTCAAGGACGGGCACCTGGATCCAGCGATATTCGATGTATTTCTGAATAATGAAATCTACAAGCTTGAAGACCCCGGCGCGGACGCGCCCATCAGTTTCCGGCTGGAGCAGAACAACGTAATCTAATAGAGACACGCCAAAATAATTTCATTAATACGGATTATGAGAATCCAGCAGCCGATTCCCGCGCTTTATTCCCCCATGACTTTGCGCAGGATGTCCGCGGTTTCTGTGTGCTTGTTGTATTCCGCGAGCTGAATAGGCGTGACCCCTTCGTCATTGGCTGCTCCGGGGTCTGCGCCGCGCTCCAGCAAAAGCTGCACCATATCGGCGCGCCCCTGTGAAGCCGCCATATGAAGCGGGGTAACGCCCTTGTTTCCGCGGAGATCCGCGATCGCCCCGTTATCCAGCAGAACGCGCGCCGTTTCCAGGCGGTTGGCGTATGCGGCCGCGTGCAGGGGTGAGGATTGGTTATCATCCAGGGCATTCACATCCGCCTTGGCGGCAATCAGCTTTTTCGCGATAACATCATATCCCAGTTGGGCGGCCCAGTGCAGGGGCGCCACGCCGAAATTATCCTTGGCATTCACGTCAGCGCCTTTGTCGACAAGCAGCGCCGCCATGACCTTGTCGCCCGCATGCACAGCCATGTGCAGCGCGGTTTCACCCGAGTCGTTCTTCGCATTAATATCGATGCCTTTTTCAATGAGCATGCGGGCGATTTCCGCGTGGCCGTAGAATGCGGCCCAATGCAGAAGCGTGCTGCGCACCTTGCTGCGCGCGTTGATATCTGCTCCGCCCGAGAGGAGCCGCTCAATCTGTTGCGTATCCGCAAGGCCCACGGCGCTGAATAGGCTGACATCCGCACCCGCCTTGGCCAGGAGTTCGGCCACATCGGTGTGGCCCTGGCTGAGTGCTGCGTCCATGGGTGTTTCCCCGTCCGAATCTTTGGCATTCATGTCTGCGCCGGCGGATAAAAGCAGTACGCACACATCCCGGTTTCCGTGGTAAGCCGCATAATGCAACAGCGTGGACCCGTTTTCATTGATCATATTAACATCGGCGCCTGCGGCAATGGCTTGCTTTGCCGCATCCGCGTCCCCGTCATTCAAGGCCTTAAGCAAGGCGCTGGTCGCGGCTTTGCGCGCTGCCTGCCGGTCTGCATCAGGTTGTTCCACAGGCGGTTTGGGAATGTCCGTGATCCCGCGTTTTTCCATTTCGAGACGCAGTGTATCCACAATGCTCTTGTTTCCTTCGGCCTGGGCCAGGTCCAGAGGCGTTTTGCCGTCGTTGTTTTTAAGAGTCAGATCGGCCCGGTACAAAAGCAATTCATCAACAGCGGCCTGTTTGCCGTTGGCTGCGGCAAGGTGCAGGGGCGTGTTATTGCTGTTGTCCACTGCATTGGCGTTTGCGCCCTGCAATAAAAGTTCCTTGACCACTTCCCGGCTGCCTTCGAGCACAGCGTAATGCAGCGGCACCATGCCCGCGGCATCCTCATATTCCGTGTCCGCCCCGTATTGCAGCAGCAGGCGGGTGATGCCCACCTGGAAATTTCTGACCCCGAGATGCAGGGGCGTCTCATCCTTGAAATTCCTGGCGTTGGGATCTGCACCGCGCCGAAGAAGCAATGACGCCACATCCTTGAAGCTGTAGCGCGCGGCGAGATGCAGAGGCGTTTCATTGTCATAATTCGTCTGGTTCACATTTGCACCGGCCAGTATCTCGGCCTCGGCCCCATTCACATCGCCGCTGTACGCGGCGTCATGAAGCGCGGAACCATACATATCCTGGGAAAATGCGTGCGTGGAAAATGCCGCGCACAAGATTATGGCTATTGCCAGAATTTTCATATTTTTAATGAGCATAAAGCCTCCATTTTTACTGCGGCGGGGCATACTGAAAAACGGCCCCGTACTTTATAATGTTTCAACAGCCCGCCATGATTACATATTTTAGCACAATATGAGCCGCCTTTTCATGCATGCGAGGCATGGCGCGCCAAAAAAAATGAGCCCTCGCAGGCTCATTTTGTTTTTCTTATAATGCCCGGCTGTGAAAGCGCGGGGTCATTCTTTGTAATCAAGCACGAGTTGCGCGAGGGTGCGCGCCACCTGGCCCGTGGCGCCGACCGGGTAATACCCGCGCGGTTTATCAAAAAGAAAAACGCCTGCAATATCCAGGTGCACCCAGGGGGTCTTCTCTACAAAGTACTCAAGGAACAAGGCCGCGGTTGTGGCCCCGGCATATTTGCCGCCCACGTTTTTGATGTCCGCTATCTGGCTCTTGTTCATTTCCTTGTATTCATCATCCGTGGGCAGGCGCCAGAGCTTTTCACCGGTCTTGTCCGATGCATTCATAACCTGGGCGAGCAGTTCGTCGTTATTGGTAAACGCCCCGGCGCGCGTTTCGCCCAAAGCGGCCACGCAGGCGCCGGTCAGGGTGGCGATATCCACAATGGCGTCCACGCCCTGCTCTTTGGCGTAGCAGATCGTGTCCACGAGGATCAGGCGCCCTTCGGCGTCTGTGTTGGCGATTTCAATGGTCTTGCCGTTCATGGCGGTTTGCACGTCATCCACGCGCTGGGCCGCGCCGTCCGGCATATTCTCCACGCAGGGCGCGTAGGCCGTGACATTCACCCAGGGCTTGAGTTTGCCGATAACGGTCATGGCGCCGATCACGCTGGCTGCGCCGGACATGTCGCCTTTCATGGTGGCCATGGAACCCGAGGGCTTGAGCGACAGGCCGCCGGAATCAAATGTCACGCCTTTGCCAATCAGCCCCAATGTTTTCTTTGCTCTGGTGTTGCCTTTGTATTCCATGACAATGAGCTGGGGCTCCTGCGCGGACCCGGCTGTGACGCCGAGATACGCGCCCATTTTGTGTTTTTCCAGATCCTTTTTTCCAAGCACTTTGACGCTCACGGGAAGGCCCTTGAGCGCGGCGCGCGCGCGCTTTGCCATTTCCTTGGGCGTGAGGATATTGGGCGGCTCATTAACCAGGTCGCGCGCCAGGATGCCGGCCTGAGCCATGATCACGCCAAGCTTCACGCCTGCGCGGATATTGGGAATGCGGGTATTGTCTTTTTCAATGATGGTTAAATCCGTGAGTTCCGCGGGTTTGTCTTCTTCGGGCACATTGAAAAATTTATCGAATTTATAGAGTCCGAGCATAGCGCCCTCGGCCACGGCCTGGGACACGAGCTGGGGGTCGAGCCCGCCCGAGCCAGCGCCGTGCAGGATGGTGGCCGCCTTTTTCACGCCTGCTGCGCGCGCCGCCTGCAGCGCTACTGCGGTGACGCGGCGTACGCGGTCCAGATCAAAATCCTCTATTTTGCCCAGGCCCACGACCACGACTTTGGATGCGCCGATTTTTCCGTATGTGGGAATGACCGTTGTTTCTTCGAGCGCGCCCTTGATCTGGCCGTCTTTAATCAGGCTCGTGATAATGCCGCCCAGGGCTTTGTCTACGGCGCCTGTGGCGCCGCCCGGATTCTTGACTTTGTGGAACAGGTTGACGACGATGGCGCCGCCTTTGTACGCTGTCAAATCAGTGGTTGCGACTTTGATATTCATGAACAGTTTCCTCCCCGGAATTTGCATTTGTGTACAACATTAAAATGAAAGGATCGCTGGCCGTGTTTTGTTCCGCGGCGCGATCAGATTTTTGATTGCGTGATGCCTTGCTGCGCCTGGTATTTGCCCTTGCGATCCGCGTAGGACGTCTCGCACACCTGGTCGGCGGCAATGAAAATCACCTGCGCCGCGCCTTCGCTGGCGTACAGCTTCACGGGCACGGGGCCGGCGTTGAAAATATTGATGGTGATGTAACCTTCCCACTCGGGCTCCAGGGGCGTGATATTCACGACGACCCCGCTGCGCGCGTATGTGGATTTGCCCGTGCACAGGGCCAGCACGTCGCGCGGGATGCGGAAATATTCGAGGCTGCGCGCGAGCACGAAACTGCCCGGCGGAACCAGAATCGAGTCTGCGATCAGGGAATCGTATTCCAGCGAGGATCCGTCCTTGGGATCCACAATGGTGTCTTCTTGAAAGCGCGGCGCCTGAAACTCGCGCGACAGGC
>Ga0351884_1112_pt1 | contig 20404 bp, 18 predicted proteins | sample BONcelFGM3001F15_FD_206773 | JGI IMG/M metagenome (GOLD analysis project Ga0351884, IMG submission 206773) | Enriched cells from coal bed in the Powder River Basin, Montana, United States - BONCAT cells FGM rep3 HSBNCT.FGM.300.1.F15 ...
CATTATTGCGGCAGCCTTTTCCCATATTGGGAAAAATTTCTGATTTCCAGATCACTTTTGGCGTAATCCGAAACGTTTGTATACTTAAGAACGCTTAAACCGGTTTTTTTATCTTAATTTTATATGTTAGTAATTTCTTATCCGGCAAAGCGAATGGCTAATTAGAATCGTCAAATATTTTCAACCGAATAATTATGACAGCTACAACTATATTTAAATTCTTTTTTATCTTTTTTTTCTCTTTCTGCGCAGCTTCTTCTCAAACGAATAAGGAGTGCCTCGATTGTCATAAAGAAAAAGATATGACAATGGAGAAAAACGGGAAAACCATCTCCATATTTATTGATGAGAAATTATCCTCAGCATCCAAACATGCAGATATGAGCTGTGTGGATTGTCATTCCGGATATGACCCTGGTAATATTCCACACAACCAAAAACCCGAAAAAATTGATTGCCTTACATGCCACGAAAGCGGGGGGATGGAGAAAAGCGCGCACAGCAAAACCGTGAATAAGAAACGGGATGTAGAGTGCTATGAGTGCCACAACCCGCATTATACCAAGGAAGCAAAAAAATTATACGTGGATTATGAAACATGTTTGAAATGCCACAATGAGTCGGATTTCCAGGGTTATAAAAAATCCTTACATTATTCATTAATTAATGGAAAAAGAAATGCCGGCTGCAGCAGCTGTCATGGAGTAATTCACCAAACGCTCTCAAGATTTAATATTTCGTCAACAGTACACAAAAGCAAGGCAATGCGTCTTTGTCTGAAATGCCATTCCGAGAGCAAGCTGGTTCAAACCAATCAAATGCATAAGAGCGTTTTTGCAAGCAGCGATTTAAGCGTCAAAACTTGCGAAAATTGTCACGGACCACACAATGTAACGATGGCTAACAGGTCTACATCCTCGGATAAATGTTTAAAATGTCATCTCAGTGAGGACTGGTATAAAAACAAATATAAAGGAAACAATCCATCCATAATTAGTTTTATTGAGAAGAACGTGCATAGCGTTCATTTCAGAATAGATCCCGATGGAAAGGCAGTAGCATCGTGCGTGGATTGTCATGGAGATCATACCTCCGATACTAAGCTTGATCCTAAATTAGCAGCCTCAAGAAATAAACAACCTGAAACTTGCGGGAAGTGTCATCCGAATGAACGATCAGATTTTGAATCATCCGATCATGGAAAGGCATTAAAAGAGGGTTTCAAAGGGGCTCCATCCTGTTCCGATTGTCATGGCGAGCATGGGATTGAATTGATAACTGATTCGCGCTCTCCGGTAAGCAGAAAGGAACAGCTGAAAGTCTGTCTTAATTGTCATGTTAATAATCCTGAAGTTCAGAGCCGTGTTACTCCGACCGCAAAATTTATTGAGTCATATGAGATGAGCTCTCATGGTATAGCCTCCCAAAAAGGAAATTCAAAATCCGCTGTTTGCAGCGATTGCCATGGCGGACATAAAGTATTAAAGGGGAGCAATTCTCAAAGTTCAGTGAATATACGGCAGATACCGGCTACATGCTCAAAGTGTCATACTAAAATACATGACGAATATGCTAATAGTATTCACGGTACCGCTTTTGAGAAGGGGAATTTCCAGTCTCCGGTATGTACAAGCTGCCATGGAGAACACGAAATACTTCCCTCGTCTGACCCACGGTCTTTTTCTGCTCCCGCGAACGTGTCGTCAAAAATTTGTGAAAGTTGCCATAACTCTGTTTCATTAAATTCCAAATTCGGAATGGCCTCCGGAACAATAAGATCATACAAGGATAGTTATCATGGTTTGGCCACAACTGCCGGAGATACAAAAGCGGCAAACTGCGCAAGCTGTCATGGCGTGCATGATATAAAGCCTTCGTCTGATCCTAAGTCAGCAATACATAAAGATAATTTACCATCCACTTGCGGAAAATGCCATCCAGGCGCTAATGAAAATTTCGCAAAAGGATCGGTTCATATAAATGTAAGCGAAGAAAAAGATGGAATTCTATATTTTATTTCTTCGACATATATTATAATGATTATTGTGATTGTGGGCGGAATGTTTGTCCATAACACATTTGATTTTCTGAAAAAATCAAAATTGAAATTTGAAAAGAGAAGATATCAAACTCTGGAACACAGGCATGGCACAGGTTTGTATTTACGTATGAGTGTTCAGGAGCGGATACAGCACGCCTCATTGATGATAAGTTTCATAGTGCTTGTGATTACCGGATTCATGCTCAAGTACCCCAACGCATGGTGGGTAGTTCCTTTCAGAAATACTATTCCGGAATTTGTGGAGGTGAGGGGGATATTGCACAGGATAGCTGCGGTGGTTATGGTTGCCGCCTCCCTATATCATCTTTACTATATATTCTTTGTAAAAAGAGGAAAGGAACTGCTTCGCGATCTGCTTCCAAAAATTAAAGATGTGCATGATGCCTTGGGAGTTGTAAAATATAATTTTGGATTTGCAAAAGTTAAACCTAAATTGGATAGATTTTCTTATATTGAAAAAGCGGAGTATTGGGCATTGGTTTGGGGAACCGTAGTTATGTCCGTTACCGGCGTTATTCTCTGGTTCAACAGTTATTTCCTGGGGATAACTTCTAAATTATTTACCGATGTTTCTTTATATATCCATTACTATGAAGCATGGCTTGCCGCTCTATCTATTTTGGTTTGGCATATATATTTTGTGATATTTAATCCGGATGTCTATCCTATGAATCTGGCTTGGTTAAGAGGAACCCTGACGGAGGAAGAAATGGCTGATGAACATCCTCTGGAACTGGAACGGATCAAAAAGAGAGCAGAAGAGAACGGGTTAGGTATTGATATAGCCGGAAATGAGAACAAAACTGATGCCGGCAAATAGTTCCGTATTTATTGATTACGGATTTTTAGATGAGAGAGAAACCTTAAACAACAATAGCTGAATAAAAAGAGGTGCAAGATGGGAATGACGATAGCTGAAAAAATCCTTGCCCGGGCTTCGGGGAGGGATCACGTATCCCCGGATGAAGTAGTTGTAGCAAAGGTTGATGTTGCGATGTCTCATGAAAATGCAGATGTGGTTAGAAAAAGTTTTCTGGAAATTGGAGTCGAGAAGGTTTGGGATCCCGGAAGGATAGTTATTATATTCGATCATCGCGTTCCTGCGGAATCGGAAAGAACTGCTACAACTCATAAAGCGGTTCGCGAGTTTATAAAGGCGCAGGGAATAAATAATTTTTATGATGTTGGAAAAGGCGGAATTTGCCATCAGGTTTTGCCGGAAAAAGGACATATTTATCCCGGAGCGGTGGTTGTAGGTACAGACTCACACACTACCACCCATGGCGCTTTCGGCGCATTTGCGCTTGGAATAGGAGCCACCGAAATGGCGGGCGTATGGACAGAGGGTGAGCTCTGGTTCAAGGTTCCGCATACCATAAAAATAGTTTGTAACGGTGAATTGAATACCGGAATTTCTGCAAAGGATTTAGTTCTTTATATAATTGGAAAAATAAAAGCTGACGGAGCAGATTACAGGGCTGTTGAGTTCATGGGTTCTACCATCGATAATATGTCTATTGCTTCACGAATGGTTCTCTGCAATTTATCGATGGAAATGGGCGCAAAAGTTTCGTTCACTCCGGTGGATAAAAAATTGATTGAATATCTGGATCAAACCAGAAAAGATACAAATTATGATCATAGCCTTAGGGCTGACGATGATGCTGTTTACGAGAAAGAAATTATTATAGATGTTGCCCTAGAAATTAAGGAGCCGCAAATCGCCTGTCCCCATTCGGTTGATAATGTTAAAAATTTATCCGAATTGGGTGAACTTAAAATCCATCAGGGTGTAATCGGATCATGTACCAATGGACGGCTCGAAGACCTGGCGGCGGCGGCAGCGATTTTGAAAAATAAAAAAGTACATGAAGATGTAAGGTTAATTATTATTCCTGCTTCCCAGGAGGTATATCTGGAAGCTTTAAAGGCAGGTTATATTCAAACCTTTATTGAAGCCGGAGCGATGATTAATCCATCCGGCTGTGGACCTTGTGTCGGCGTTCATCAGGGAATATTAGCGGCTGGAGAGATTTGCATTTCGAGCACTAATAGAAATTTTTTGGGCAGAATGGGCAGCAAAGATTCGTATGTCTATTTAGCCTCACCAAGTGTTGTGGCAGCCTCGGCAATTACCGGCGCTTTAACTAATCCTTTAAACATTAATTGAGCGGGGACAAAATGGAAAATTTAATTTTAAAAGGAAGAGTAATTGCGCTTTTGGGAGATAATATTGATACGGATATAATCTATCCTGGAAGATATTTAAATATTACCGATAAAAAAGATACAGCCGAACATGTTTTTGAATTAGCATTTCCGGAGATCCGAAAAAAAATGAAACCGGGTGATTTAATAGTGGCTTCAAAAAACTTCGGATGCGGCTCAAGCCGTGAACAGGCAACTGCCGCCCTGAAATATTCCGGTTTTGGTGGAATAATTGCTTCATCGTTTGCGAGAATATTTTTCAGGAATTCACTGAATTTAGGGCTTCCTCTTATCGGAAGTCCGGATGCCCAAAAATTAATAAAAGAGGGTGACGAACTGGAGATTGATTTAGTCAATGGATCAATAAAAAATCTGACTTCCGGTTTGCTAATCCCTTCCTCTCCTTTGGATTCGAAGGCAGCAATGTATCTTAAAGAGGGAGGATTGATTCCTTATTTAAGAAATAAATATAAAAAAGTATAGGACAGACATATATGGCAAAGTATAAAATAGCCTGGTTACCCGGAGACGGGGTTGGGGTAGATGTATGTGAAGCGACAAAGATATGTTTGGATAAACTTCAGCTGGATGCGGAATATATACATGGCGATATCGGATGGGAATTTTGGCGGAGTGAGGGCAACCCGCTTCCGGATAGAACGTTAAATTTATTGAAGAGTACGGATTGCGCTTTTTTCGGAGCGATTACATCGAAACCGAAAGAAGCGTCAATCAAAGAATTGAATCCTGAACTTCAGGGCAAGGGTTTGGTATATTCGAGTCCCATAGTAAAAATGAGACAATTGCTTGATCTCTATATTTGCCAGAGGCCATGCAGGGCGTTTCCGAACAATCCTCTTAATTATAAAGATAAAATAGATATCGTGGTATTCAGGGAGAACACTGAGGGTATGTACATCGGAGTTGAGTATCAGCCGGTTCCGGAAGTTATGTATTCGTTAAAAGGTATGGAAAGAATTCCGAAAGATGCTGCCATATCTATCAGGTCTGTAACGGAAAAAGGTTCTGAGAGGATAGTACGGGCAGCCTTTGAATATGCCAGAAAAAATGGCAGAAAAAAAGTCACTGTGGTTAATAAAGCAAACGTTCTCAGAGCAACATGCGGCCTTTTTCTTGATGTTGCAAAAGTTGTGGCTAAGGATTACCCTGATATTGAATTCGATTCTGCAAATATTGATGCAATCTGTATGTGGCTGCTGAAAAATCCTTTGAGCTATGATGTTATAGTAACCACCAATCTGTTTGGTGATATCCTCTCTGATTTATGTTCCCAGTTGGTAGGCGGAATGGGTTTTGCCTGCAGCGGCAACATTGGCGAAAAATATGCGGTCTTTGAACCGACTCATGGTTCGGCTCCTAAATATGCAGGTCAGTATAAAGTCAATCCTATAGCAAGTATTCTTGCCGCTAAGATGATGTTGGATTGGCTTGGCGAAACGGATAGGGCAAAGCTTTTATACCATGCAGTTAAAGAGGTTGTTGTGGAATCCCGCGTTAAAACGTATGATATGGGAGGCAATGATACGACAATTGATATGGCTAATGCTATTTCCCAAAAATTGTAAATAAAATCATAGTCTTGATACTTGATTCCAATTTAAGTAAATTGCAATTAGATTAAAGAGACTATTGGAGGAAAAAATGAAAAAAATTTATTTAGTGTTGATGCTTACTTTTGTTATATTTTTCCTGGGTTCTATATCCAGGCAGGATACTTCAGAGAAAAAATTCATCGGCGTTAAATCATGCGCCTGCCACAATATGGCATCGCGTGGAAAGCAGGTTGATGTATGGCAGAAATCAAAGCATGCATCGGCTTATAAAACTCTTACAACCGAGGCGGCAGAAAAAATTGCCAAGGAAAAAGGATTGAAAGCCCCTGCTTCGGAATCGATAGAGTGCCTTTGCTGCCATGTAACAGGAGCAGGGGAAAACCGTTTTGCTGAAAAGTATGCAAAAGAGGAAGGAATAACCTGTGAATCATGTCATGGAGCCGCTTCCGAATGGAAGACAATTCATACAAAAAAAGATAAACTTGCGGACGCAATAGAAGCCGGGCTTATTCATACTAAACTAACTGAAAACAGTAAGTCGATTATTGAGGCAAGATGCAGGAGCTGTCATAACGAAAAAAGCCCAACTTACCAGGAGTTCAAATTCGATGAATTTTGGGCAAAAATAAATCATCCGGTTCCGCAAAAATAAATCTGTATAAAATAACTGCAGGATAAATATATGAGATTAATTTTTACGATTTTAATCATGCTAATTGTGCCGCTCTCCGGCGCGTTATCTCAGTCCATCAATGGCAGATTGGTAACTTCGGGATATAGTTGGGAGAGGCATGAGGGGGACAATAAATCATCCACCCAGTTCAGGGCTGCCGAAACCGTTCAGCTCAATATAGGGAAGGATGATCTTGTTCTTCATACTTATTTTCAGGGTTCAAATGATTTCGGTTCCTCGGTTACCGACGATCCAAGATTGAGGTTTTATAATTTGTACCTGGAGCAGAAAAATCTTTTCGGACTTGCCGATATTAAGGTCGGAAGAATTCCTGTTTTCAGCGGAATGGCAATGGGCGCAATCGATGGCGCTTCGGTTAAACTGAAACCGCTGGATGGTAACGTTTTTATTCTTGGTTATTTTGGAGGATTAACACCAATTGATCAATCCTTGAAAATCACCAAAGATATTGACAAAAATTATATGGCAGGGTTTCAAGTCGGAACATATTACATACCCAATACTGCGGTTACATTAGGATTCATGACAAGACATCGCAAGCCGCAAAATTTTTACGCCTTAAGAACTGATACTATGTTCAATACATATGAGATACTGATCGAAAACAATTCGGGACAGGAAAGTTTTGTAAGTTTGGATGCAAACTATTCCAAGGGAATGTTTTCAGCATATGGTAAAACAGATTATGACATCAATACCTGGCATATATACCGTGGGGAGATAAATCTGAGATATAATATCGATAAGTCGATCGGTCTGGCAATTGATTACATGCACCGGGAGCCAAGAACAGCATATAATTCTATTTTTTCGATATTCACTCAAAAAAACACTGATGAATTCGGCGGTGGAGTCGATTACCTTCTGATGAATAAATATAACCTGTTTGCAAGATACAGTTATGTAAAATACGAAGATGAAAATACTTCGAGGCTTACCCTTGGGGCAAACAGCGCTCTTGGGGCGATAAGCTACAGCAGGAATTTTGGTTATGTTGGAGATCTTGATGCTTTATCTCTCGATGTACTCTATCCGCTTTTTAACAGAAAGGTTATTGTTCAGGGCGGATTAAGTTACGTGACTTATAAATACAAGGATGACGAAGCAAAGGATGCCACCTCTATTTTATTGGGCGCCAGCTTTAAGCCAACGAGAGCTATTTCATGCGATCTGCAGGGACAAATGATGTTTAATGATGTTTATAAGAGCGACTTCAGGATTTATTTTAAGTTCGGATACTCGTTTTTCTCTAAATTAAATATTTTATAAAATAAAAAGTGAAATTACTTATGGGCATTAATAAATTTTATATCGGTTTGGTTTTGGTTTGTTCTATTCTGCTTGCTTTAGTATCACTTGGCGCAAGCGCTAACAAATCAATTCCTGATGAAACAAAAAAGGATAGATCGAAAATTATCATATCCTCTCACAAGTTTCATGCAGGTATGGGGATGGAGTGTACGGAATGCCATAAAAACGCCAAAACGAGCGAAGTATCAGGTGATAATTTGCTTCCTAAAATGGCGGAATGTTATGCATGCCATGACGAGAAATCAACCCCATGCGAAAAATGTCATCCCAAGGGCGCAGAGTATCTTCCATTCGACAATCCGGAAAGAGAAATAGTTTATTCTCATAAATATCATATTGAGGCCGGAAAAATGGAATGTTCATCCTGTCATCAAAATTTTGATCAGGTGGATTATTCGCATGAGAATGATAAGGGAATGCCGGAAATGGAACTTTGTTTCGGCTGCCATAATGACGGACTTGAAAAAACAAAAACAGAATTTCAGAAAATCAATCAATCGGGTATGGCTGCTTCAAAAAATTGCGAACTTTGCCATACGGATCTTTTATCTCTTAAACCAAAGACTCACTATAATATCGACTTTGTGAAACTTCACGGTAAAGAGGCAAAAGTTGGACGGTTTGATAACAACTGCCAAACCTGCCATACTGAAAGCTATTGCCAGACTTGCCATAATGGCTCCCCTTTACTGGCTATGAAAGATGTTGCTTCCAATAAGATGAGTGACCGCTCAACAAAAATCGGAAATTCAGCTGATTCAAAAAATTTGACGCTTCAGAGTGTCCACTCGCTGAATTATGTATTTACCCATGGATTTGATGCGCGGACAAAGAAAACCGAATGCTATACATGTCATAACCAGCAGACATTCTGTAATGACTGCCACTCGGGAGATGCAGATGGAATTCGCAAAAAACCGAAATGGCATACCACTGCGGGTTTTACGACTATTGGCAGAAATTCAGGAGGAGGAACCCACGCCGGATATGCTAAAAGAGAAATTGAAACCTGCGCCGGCTGCCACGATACCCAGGGTAGCGATCCGGTATGCACTATGTGCCATGTTGATCCCGATGGAATAAAGGGTACAAATCCCAAGACGCATGATAAGGATTTCAGCAAAGCCGGTGAAGCTGGTTTGTGGCATCATGATGATGGGGCTGTCTGCTTCAATTGCCATGTTGATGTTTCTACAAGAACAAAAAGATCAGGCTCCGGCTTCTGCGGATACTGCCACGGTAAAAAGTAACAATTAATAATCAAACAATGAGAATGGTAATATGAAAAACTCTAAATATAAAATCGTTGCTTTCTTAATAGTGATTGCTGTTTTTTCCGGCTGCAGTAAACTTCAGGATGAGGATGCTGCGCCGGTAAGCGCAGAGGTTAATATCCATCCCGATGGATTCCTCAAAACTTCATCCATGGATTTTCATGGAAAAACAATACAGAGTAATAATTGGAATATGACCGAATGTCAAAAATGCCATGGAAGAGATTATGCCGGCGGAACGGTCGGAAAAACTTGTAATAGCTGCCATCAGTTAGGACCGGAAGCATGTAATGTTTGCCACGGAAACAGTAAGAATCCGGCGCCTCCGAAAGATGTGGACGGAAACTCATCAACTGCAATCGTAACTGTAGGCGCCCATCAAGCCCATCTACAGGGGGCCGGTAAAAGCGCAGGAATAGAATGCGCGGAATGTCATAATATCCCATCCGGTTTATCGGCTCAGGGACATATAGATGATTTAAATATCATCGAGGTCTATTTTAACAAAGCTTTGGCTAATACAAATACCAAAGGAAGAAATAAGGCGATGATGAGGGCGGAACGGATTAATAATGGTTTGGATATCGAATGTTCCAATACTTATTGTCATGGAAATTTTACCAACGGAAATAATTATACACCCAAATGGACAAAAGGAGGAGAAGAGGCAAAATGCGGAACCTGTCATTCATTGGCTCCTAAGGCGCCTCATATCCAATCCCAGGCATGTTTTGCATGTCATACCGTTACGGTTACTCCGCAGCAGAATATAGCTGACAAATCAAAACACATAAATGGAAAATTGGAAGTTTACGGAATGGTGAGAACCGACTGGTAAAATATACCGATTCTTTTACAGGCTGCATTGAGTTATTCATCGCAGCCTTTTTTTTTCATTCGAAATTTGCCTTAAAATTAAATCCGGTTAATTTCATCCTTACTTTTCTATGATCCGGATTTTTTCGAAATAGTTTGGTTGTGTGTATACTTTATACTTGATTTCTTCTTTACTTTTTTGTAATTTGTTAACAACCAAAAATATTGCTAATGTGAAGTAAAAATGAATCAACAGCAGAACCGGGACCTTTTAGTAGAAAAATTATCTGATATAGTACTTCAGCTGGTGGATAGCTGTCAAACTAGACAGGAGAAGATTGCCAGTAAATCCGATATTATGGTTGCCGAATTCAAAGCTCTCCGGTATTTCGGCAGGGATAAGGTCCTAACTGTCGGTGAACTGGCTCGAAGAATGGGTTTATCAAACAGCAGGTTAACAAGAATTATAGATGGCTTAGTCAACAAGGGATTAATAAAAAGATATCCAGGTATAAAAGACCGTAGAGTTATAGAGATAAAACTAACTATTAAAGGAGAGAAAAAGAAAGATATATTGCAGAAAAGCTGTTTTTCAGTATACAAGGAAATAATTGATTGTATTCCGGTTGAAAAGTCTAAAAAGGTAATTTCTGTACTTGAAGAACTTCAAATAGCAATTATGAAGACCAGATAAAATTTTTTCTTATAATATTTGTTATTAGCAATTATACATAATAACATAATTAAATATTAGCAAATAATAAACTGTTTTATAATTTAAAATAATAAAAAAAATGAAAAAATATCCACAATCTTTTTTATTTTTAATTGTCATTATGGCAGGATTTTTGGGATGCAATAAAAGCGAAGAGCCCATGACTGCTGATTTAGACGTTCAGAATGCAGAAAAGGGCTGTTACGAGTGCCATTCTGATGTCGAATTTCTCAAAAAGGTAGCTGCTCCGGATACTGCACATGTGGTAAGTGAGGGTGGCTGTGGAGGTGAACTACCGGCAATGGAGGCATGGGAAAAAGTTTATGTTGGAGGATCGGGTGGTGCAAAATTCCTTTCTACTGTTCATGGAAAAATTGCCTGCACCGGCTGCCACGGAGGTGTGGAGAAGGCAACGAAGGCTAAGGCTCATACGGGTGATTTTACCGCGATGCCCTCATTAGAGGCTGTGGAAAGATGTGCAACGTGTCACGATAGAATAGTTGCTAAATATCAAAAGAGTCTCCATTTCACCGGTGCCGGACAAAAGCATATGGTTTCTGTGCGGAGTACTTTGGGGTCATATGAGCAGTGGCCGGAGTTATTAAAAAAAGGTTATGATAATAACTGCGGTAAATGCCATGCTACTTGCGGCCAGTGTCATATTCAGAGGCCTAAACAGGCGGGCGGCGGATTTTTAAACGGACATGAATTTAAAAAATCTCCGGATATGAGATTAAACTGTACCGCATGTCATGCTGCCAGAGTAGCTCATGCATACATTCCGGAAACAGTTGGATTACAATCCGATGTGCATTATTTAAAATTACCGGGCGGACAATGCACAAACTGCCACACTTCTGATGAAATACATGGTGACGGGCTTTCACATACCAATAGGTATCAGACTGATAACATGCCTAAATGTATCGATTGCCATTCGTCAAAATCCAATTCAAATGCATTTCATACAACGCACTGGAACAATATGACATGCAATGTTTGTCATTCGCAGGATTATAATAATTGCGGAAGCTGTCATGTTGATGATGGAGCTGCCAAGGGACCTTATACAGGATTCAAGATAGGGCTTAATCCAATTAAAGAGCAAAGGCCTTACAAATTTGTAACTCTTAGATTAACACCGGGGCATCCAAATACATTCAGCAATTATGGAGTAGCCGTTTTCCAAAATTTTGATTCTAACCCTACCTATAAATACAGCAGTCCGCATAATATTCTTAGGAAGACGAAAAGAACTCAGGTTGATGCCGGAAAAGCCTGCTATGATAATTGCCACATAATTAATGGAAAGAACAAGGAAATATATTTATTTGATTCCAATTTGGAAGCTTGGGAAAAAAATGCAAATAAAAATGTCGTTGTTGATGGAAAACTTCCGGCCGGTTGGGTATTAGGAAATTAGATGAATATAATAATTAATTTATTTTAGGTGACTTATGAAAAACAAAAAAATCTTTTATCTTTTAGCGCTTTCTTTATTCTTATTCATTGTCGGATGTTCAAAAGATGATGATGATCCCGTTGCTCCGGCCGCGCCAACTGAATTTGAAACATTGATATCCTACATTGAAGGTTCTGATGGAGGCTATATGAATACTTCCTGTCCTGCGATTGTAACAGCCCAATCAGTTTACGAGAGTTTGGGATCCGCAGGAACTAACGATTATTTGATTGATATCAGATCAGCTACTGATTATAGCGCCGGTCATATTGAGGGAGCAGTAAATGTTACTTTAGCAAACGTTATGACGCATATAAAAGGACTGACTGCTACCTATGACAGAATTATTCTTGTCTGTTACACCGGTCAAACGGCTTCCTTTGCTAACGCTCTGCTTCGCTTAAGCGGATATAACAATGTAAGCACTATGAAATGGGGAATGTCCTCCTGGCATACTGACTTTAATAATAAATGGACAACCAAAATAAGCGATGCATTTGCAGCGCAGTTTGTTGCCGATACCCTAGCAAAACCGGCAGCTAAAAGTTATCCGACGATCAGCACCGGCAAAACCACCGGAAAAGAAATTTTGGATGCCAGAGTAGCAGCGGTATTAGCTGAAGGTTTTACATGTACAATAGATGCAACAACACTTTTCGGCAGTTTAAGCTCTAATTTCATTGTAAATTATTGGTCAAAAGCTGAATATGTTGGAATGAAACATATTCCGGGCGCCTACCAATATACACCAAAGGCAGATCTGAAATCAACCACATTTTTAAAAACACTCCCAACCGATAAGCCGGTAGTTGTTTATTGCTACACCGGACAGACAAGCGCAAATCTTGCAGCTATTTTGAGAGTCCTGGGCTATAATGCAAAAACATTAATGTTTGGCGCCAACTCTATGATAAATAGCACAATGACAGCTAGCAAATGGGTGGCTACAGAAACTAAAAATTACAGCTATAAAACAGGATCTACTCCTTAAAACCGATTTTGACAGTTTTTAGCTAAATAAAAATGTAAAGGGCTTTTGAAGATATTTTATAATAAATTTAGAAGCCCTTATTTTTAATCAATTCAATAACGGATTACTACAAAAAATCAAACAAGTCTGTTATTCGAATTTTTTTCTGCTTTTTTTATCTCGTTCCAATAGAAATCCATTTCTTCAAGATTAGAATTGAGAATACTTTTGTTATTCTCTTTCAGCTTTTCTTCAATATATCTGAATCTGCGGATAAATTTTTCGTTAGTTCCTCTAAGCGCGTTCTCGGGATTTATTTTATGGAACCGCGAGTAGTTCACAAGCGCGAAGAGAAAATCACCCAATTCATCTTCTATCCTGCCGGAATCATTTTCTTCGAAAGTTTCCTTCAATTCGTTTAGTTCTTCGATAACTTTTTTCCAGACATCTTCTTTTTTATCCCAGTCAAAACCCACTTTTGCGGCTTTTTCCTGAAGGCGGAAAGCTCTCTGCAGAGAAGGCATCTGATGTGGAACTCCATCGAGAACAGATTCTCTGCCCTCCTTAAACTTTAATCTTTCCCAGCTTGTCTTTACCTCCTCGGCTGAGTTCAACTCCAGATCGCCGAACACATGCGGGTGGCGCCGGATAAGTTTATCCATACCGCCCTGAAGAACATCGTTTATGTTAAATAATTTTTCCTCTTCCGCCATTATTGAATAGAGAACAACATGAAGCATAAGGTCGCCGAGTTCCAATTTCAGCTCATCGAAATCTTTATTATCAATCGATTCTACGGCTTCATAAACTTCCTCTATAGTGCTTGCCTTGATGGAGTCAAATGTTTGAACCTTATCCCATGGGCATTCTTTCCGCAGTCTTTGAACTATTTCAACAAATTCTTCAAATTTATTTTTCATTAATTTCCTTATTTTGATGCAATTTTTAATATCGACATGACATCATCTTTGGTTAATTGTTTAAGAGATCCAAGTTTACCATGAGATAGCGCGAGGTCTGCAAGTAACCCGAACTCATTTTCTGTAATACCTACTTCGGCAAGTGTAATGGGTGTTCCCCAGTCCGAAAACTTCTTCCTCATTTTATTAACTGCGTCTTCTATGCTGTCAGAATACCATACATTTTTAGCCCATCTTTTAAAGATAGCATTATTTATATCTTTATTGTGTAAAATCCATGCCGGAAAAATAATTGAAAGACCAACGGCATGCGCAACCTCCGTATGTAAACCGCTTATTGCATGTTCAATGTTGTGGCTTGCCCAATCACCGCCCTTAAGAGCAACGCCGCTTAAACCATTCAGAGCCAGAGTTGCCGACCAATCAAGGGCGGCTCTGGAGTCATAATCCTGATCGTTCTGTTTTAGCTTATCGGTAACGGTAATAATTGTTCTCATCAGTGATTCGTTGATTCCCAAAGTAACTTCCTCGCTATTGCCCATGAAGTAATATTCCATAATATGCGATAAAGCATCAATAGCGCCGTTGGCGGTCTGTTTCCAGGGCAAAGTCATTTGAATGGAAGGATCAATAATGGAAATTACCGGATAGAGGGCAGGACCGTAGAGCGCCCATTTTTTATTTTCCTTTTCATTTGTTAATACCGCAAAGGCATTCATCTCTGATCCGGTGGCAGAGAGCGTGAGAACTGAAAACAAGGGAAGCGCGTTGTCTATCTGGAAATTGTTTTCAAATGCAGACCAAATATCTTCAATATAAAATCCGGCTGCAATAGTTTTCGATTCATCGATTACACTTCCGCCGCCGACAGCAAGTACAGCGTCCACATTTTCCAGCCTTGCCAAATGTATACCCTCAAGAGCATGCTCTAAGGTTGGGTTGGGCTGCACTCCGGAATGTTCAATAAATTTTATCGAACTCTTATTTAATGAGTCAACGAGGGTATCATAAACGCCATTCTTCTTTATCGAGCCGCCGCCCATAACCAGCAATACTTTTTTAATATTGTGGGCAGTCAATAATTTCCCTGTCTTCTCAATTGTGTTTTTCCCAAAAACAATTTGTGTGGGATTATAAAAAACAAAATTATCCATCGTTCCATTCCTTAATATATTTTAAAAATCTTTTTTTTCTTAATCATCCCTATAAAGCTGCCGCAAAGCGATTATTCGGGATGTTAAATCATACGGCTAAATAACCTAATTATGCAATATGGAAGCATAATGTCGGCTTCGATACATTCAAACGCAAAATTAATCATACTTCGACTAATGCTCAGCACAAGTAGCGTTTGAACACTCAGCCATCGATTTTTTTTGTTTTTATGTAAAAACATACTATTACACTACTTATATTATTATTGCATAAATGGATTTAATTAACCGGCAGCGGACTGCAACAGACGTTGAGCGTAAGCAAATATTGATTTCGCTTACTAATTCAGCAATGTTACTCCGATCAGTGTTCCCACTCCATATGTAATTAGGGCGGCAGTTAAGCCGAATAAAACCTGCCTGAATCCGGCAATAAAAATATTTTTACCTGTAATTAAACTTATACCCGAACCAATTCCAAATAGAGCGAAGGCGCTCAAAACAAAGCTTCCAATTGTTGCATTAAAGCCTTCCATAAAAATAAAAGGCACAACCGGAACCACTGCTCCCAGAGTAAATAAAACAAAAGAGACAAACGCCGCCACCCAAGCCGAACCGCCTAACTCATCCGGATCGATTCCAAGTTCCTCTCTTGCGAGGGTATCTAAGGCTTTATCTTTATCACTCATCAAACTGGAGGCAATGCTATCGGCAATATCTTTTGGTATACCCTTTGATTGGTAAATCAGGGAAAGTTCTTCCTGCTCCTCTTTAGGGGAGTTTTCCAATTCCATAGCTTCGGTTTCAAGTTCTTTCTGATACAGCTCCCTTGAGCTTTGAACCGATAACCATTCGCCCATTGCCATTGAGGCTGCGCCTGCAATCAGACCGGCAATTCCTGTGATGAGAATATTATGACTCGATAATTGCGCGCCTGAAACCGCCATTACAAGACTTAGGTTTGAAACCAAGCCATCGTTGGCTCCGAGAACAGAGGCTCTTAATGCGTTGCCGCCCACACTTCTATGCCTTCCTTCCAATTTCAGAAGCGATCCGCCGTCCATTCCTTTGTTGGAAGTTTGGGAAATAATATTTAATACCTTATTGTGTGAATCCTCATCGGCAATTATACCGGTTCCCTTTGTTTCAGGTTGATTGCCATAACCGGTGGTTGCCTTATCCTCTTGGGCTATAAGGGTAGATAGAACCGATTGAATGCCCACCTTCCTGACCAGGAAACGCATAATTTTTCCGCGAAAACTTATGGCTCCGGTTTCCGGCGCCCCGGTTAATTCTGAAATTTTGGTTTTCCAGAAATCCGCATGCTTCAATTCAGCTGCGGATAGTTTTTGATAAATTTCCGCGATGTGCGGATTTGATTCCACCTCCGCCATTGTTTTGTAAACAGCAGCGCTGTCAATTTCTGTTTGAAGGTTTGCCCTGTATCTTTTTAGTTTATCTTTCATATTGCTCAGCAGTATTCAATTTTTACTTCTTTATGTTTTTCTCTTAAAATATCCGCAAGTTCCAAAATGACATTTTTCCTGATAGAGATATTTCTTGGCAGAAGCGGATTTTGATAATACCTGTTTACCTTTAATCCCACCAGGAAGTGGATATAATCGGCTTTCAATAGTTCCTTCGCCAGCATCACGGCTCCATCTATTACAAATGGAAGGTGGGTACTCTCTGCATTTGATTCCTTAAGATACTCTATACATTTTGATAGGGTAATTATTCCTTCGGTAAGCAGGTCAACCTCGCTAAGCCTTCCAATCGGGGGAACATCTTTAGTCATTGTAGGTATAAGGGTTTCGACAACTTCTCCGAGATGGGTTGCGATAATATTTCCGGTCGTTCCTCCGCAAACCACTCTTCTGCCGTCGAAGGTCAGGAGCTTTTCTACGTAGTATTCGTCCATTTTCTCGTCTTTAGGTGGACCGGAAAACAGAATCAGTCCGTTTCTCCTTCTCACATAAACGCCGACGGTAGTTGCATCATCGCTTATATTCCCTTTGTAGAGCGAATGTGTTTTGCTCATTATTTCATGAACTATATTTCTTGCGCTGATGGAGTGGGTAATGAGGAGACCCTCAATATAATTTGCTATATCATCCCATCCCCAGCCGAAGTTTAATGTTATTCCCATTCCTGCATGTAATACGCCGTCGCTGATTGCAGCAAGGAAATCACCCCGGTCGAGATGCCCTTCAGTGATCGAAATTTTCCTGTTTAGAATCTCCATTATCCGTACTTTCGGAAATTGAATCCTTCCATCCTTGACTAAAAAAATCGGAGGATTATCAAAATTAATAACCTTAAAATCGTTGGTTTTTTGATTTATTTCAATTATTGTAAAAGTGGCGTATGCAATTTTTCTAATCTTGCAGATCGGCAGAGTATTTATGGCAGTATCGATAACCTCGCGTAAAGGGATATCTGCCTTTAGCATCGTACTGATAATTTCTGTTGTCAGAGTGGCAAGAATGTTTGCTTTAACTCCGCTCCCGAGTCCATCGGATAGTACAATCGTTGCCTTCTCATCTGTTTTGAAAATTTTAACCTTATCGCCGCAGAGTTCTTCGCCGGTTCTTTTTAGACTCTCATCAAATATATCAACAAATGTAACCAAATCAGGTGTTCTCCTGCTTTAACATATCCATCAGTTTTAGCAGACTGATTTTGGTTTCTGCCGTTGTTTCACCCAATAAGCCGGCAATTTCCTGGGCAACCTTCATCTGTTTATCAACTACCTGATTAACTTTATCGAGAGTCTCCCTCTTGATTTTCAACATTTCGTTTTTCTGTTTGCTCTCGTGCGTAGTATCAACCATTATGCATGCTACAATATCCTGATCCTTAATAGGGAAGACAACTTTTTTGACGAAAATGTCGTAAACAGAATATTCTTTCTCCTTTGCCCTAATCACCTCATTGGAGCGAAGAACATATTGGAAATCCTCTATGTCGTCAATAAATTCGTTTACGTTTTTTCCGATTATTGATTCCGGAACAACCTTAAACATTTTGCATAAGGCAGGATTTACTATTTTTACGATCATAGCAGAATCAACAACCAACAAGCCGTTGGGATCATAATCCCACAGCAGTTCCCATAAGCTTTTTTTATCTGTTTCCATTAGTTTCCAATGAGTGTTTTAGTTTTGGAAGAATTTCGTTCTTAAATTTAATTTCGATATTATCCGGTGAAATTTTTTTAAAGGTGATATCTCTATATCGCATTATAATACCATCGGTGCATGGTCCAAGGCAGAAAGCGCCTTTCAATTCAACAATAGCATCGAGGTTATTATCTGAGATTAAGCGCTGAAGCTTTGGCAGGACCTCATAAACACCTTTTTGGTGACATGCAGAGCCCATACAAAGGTAGAAAACATCCATTATTTACCTGTTTTATTAAAAGAAAAATCAGTATAAATATACTGATTAGAGGGGTGCAATTCAAGTTACTTCGCCGGAACCGGAAAAAGATAAATCATACATCATTTTTCCAATAACGATTCAAACCGTTTCTTTTGAAGAAGAATAATATCAACCCGCCTGTTTAATGAACTGCTTCTTTCTGAGCTGTTCGGAAATCCGGGGAATAGGTTACTGTATCCTTTTAATAGCAGCCGCTTAGGGTTGCAATTCTTGCCGGTCAAATATTCCCTTACTTTCTTCGAGCGCTCGATAGATAACCTAATGTTGGAGGCAAACGAACCCTTTGGATCGGCATTCCCGGCTATCTCTATCACACACTCAGGCATTGAATGGATTACCTCCGCGATGGAATCGAGCAGTTGGCAGGCTGTTGGGGTTAACTCACTGGCTGCATAGTCAAAGAAAATACTTGCCAGAATATTTTTATCTGATTTTGGAGGTTTGTAATCAAATATTTGGTTCAGGTCGGTTGATGTCTGTTTAGTTTTTTGATCCTTTGCTGCATTTTCATCTTCATCTTTTTTTAAATCTTTACCGGTCTCTTTGTCCGGAGTCTCTTCAGGTTGTTTTCCAATTTTCTTTTTTTGTGGAATAGTTTTTGAATCCGGTTTTTGGATAGATTCCGCAACAAGAGGAGGGGCTTTAATGGCGGCATCTATTTTTGTCAAAAAGATATCTTTGGAGATTTCGTAGCCGTCAGCTATACCGGATAAATCCAGCTCAATCGATTTTTCCTCGAATCCCTCAGCGGAAATAGAAACATTATATTTATCGGATGCGGGCAGGCAAAGTCTGAATTCTCCCTTATTATCGGAGAATTCCGGAGCAAGGCTTTTATTGTTTTGAGAAATAAAAGGAGTGATTTTGGCAGCCACAGGAGCGTTGGTTAATGAATCTGAAATCCTGCCCGTAATATTGATAACCGGAAATGGTTTTATGATCCTCGGCATCTCGATACGGAAAACATCTCCTTCTCCGGAAGAATTTTTATAGGAAATATAATATGCATATTCTCCCGATGAAGGCATAGTAAAATAGGCATCCCAATCGGATGAGTTTATTTTCGGACCAAGGTTGAGCGGTTCAGTCCATTCGCTCCACTTTTGGTTTAGTCTTCTTGTCATGAAAATATCATTACTGCCGAAACCGCTTAATCCCGATGTTGAATAGTAAAGCGTAAGGTTATCGTTGGCTAAAAAAGGGGAACAGTCATCAGCAACAGTATTAATATAAGGACCCAAATTTAATGGTTCGCTGTATGTGTTTTTATCTATTAGAAAACTGACGTATATATCCAAACCGCCATATCCGTTTTTCCGCTCAAGTGAGAGGAGCAAAATTTTATTATCATTGCTCATAAAAAAGGTGGAGTTGGGATTAGAAGTGGAAAACTTTTTTATCGTAATCTTTTCCGGATAGGACCATCCGCTTTCTTCTTTATGGCTGACGGATAATCCATCGGATACCGATCCATCTTTATTGAATACATTGCCGAGAAGAAGAGACTTGCCGTCATGCATAACCGAATATCCGTTTTCACCTTTATTACTCAAAACGCCGCCAAGATTTCTTGAAAAACTCCAGGTGTTGTTAGCGTTTAAAGTGGAGAACATGATATTCCTATTTGTTACTCCGAATTTATCAGGAACATTTTCACGGATAAAAAAAAGTACTTTTCCATCCCTTGAAATTACAGGCTGTGTTTCATTTAATGGAGTGTTAATATTAACTCCAAGGTTCTCCGGTTCGGAGAAAAATTCTGTCTCATCGATGCAATTGATAAGGGATTTGATACTATCC
>Ga0351884_1140_pt1 | contig 19647 bp, 7 predicted proteins | sample BONcelFGM3001F15_FD_206773 | JGI IMG/M metagenome (GOLD analysis project Ga0351884, IMG submission 206773) | Enriched cells from coal bed in the Powder River Basin, Montana, United States - BONCAT cells FGM rep3 HSBNCT.FGM.300.1.F15 ...
TTATACTTGGATTACTCGGATTGTTTTATCATGTTAGAAGGGATTGGAAAACCTCGCTCGCCTTTATCTCTCTGTTTCTCGTTTCGGGTGTTGGGCTGATTGTCTTTTTCAATGTTCCGGAGCCACAGCCCAGGGAAAGGGATTATTTTGTTGTGGCTTCATTCTTTGTGTTTGCCTTCTGGATAGGAATAGGAGTGTTTCAATTAGCGGAATTTATTAAAAATACGATGAAGAAGGAGTATGCCGTACACGCTGTAATCGGCTTGTTTATTTTGGCGGTTCCTTTAAATATGCTTGTTCAAAATTATCATACCCACGATAGAAGTCTGAATTATGCAGCTTGGGATAGCGGTTATAATATGCTTCAATCCTGCAAGAAAGATGCGATTTTATTCACATCCGGAGATAATGATACATATCCTTTATGGTATCTGCAGAACGCCGAAGGAGTGAGACGGGATATAAGAATAGTAAATCTCAGTTTGGTAAACGTTGACTGGTATATATTACAGCAGAAGAATGATGAACCATTCGGAGCAAAGAAGGTCCCGATCAGTTTTTCAGATGAAGAAATAAAATATCTCAGCGATACATATTTTTCTGAGATGCCGCCTCAGCCTGTCAGACTTCCCGCGGTTCCTAAGCATAAGTGGGCAGAGTTCGGCATAACGGATGAAGCGCAGGCATCTGATTTGGCAATTACAATGAAACCCTTTGCAGAGTATCAGGGTAAGCAGGTAATAAGATTGCAGGACCTGATGATATTAAATATTTTGACTACCAACAAATGGGAAAGACCAGTCTATTTTGCTCTCTCGGGCAGTCCTGCCGATCGAATTGGTTTGGATGATTATCTGCAAATGCAGGGAATGACGTTAGAAATTGTTCCCGTTAGAAGGGCGCCGACCGATAGATTCAATATGAATCTTCCAATCGTCGAGAAACAGCTATTGGCTGAAAATATAACTCCGTCCAAAGAGTATCAGCCCGGATTTTTGTTCAGAAATTTAAATCATCCTGACCTTAACATTGAAGAGCAGGCTCAGGATATGATAGATACTTATCGGGCTTTGTACACTATGGCAGCCAGACAGTATGTTACATCAGATCCAGCAAAAGCAAAGAAATATATTCAGGTTATGACCGACCGGTTTCCTTACGACGTTATGCCGATGAATTTCAATCTGCTTCTGGATGTGATTGATATGTCTAACCAGATCAACGACAAAGAAACTTTCAATTACTATGCCGGAATTGTTGAGAGGGAAGCCAACAAACAGCTTATCGCCAAACCCAACGATGCCGAAATGATGAACATTTTAGCCTGGGTTTACGAGCGTAGATTTGAATATGCTAAGGCTCTGGATATTTATCACAAATTTTTAGCGATGACTCCTAATGATCAAAATCTTAAGGGAAGAATAGCTTATTTGGAATCATTAATGAAAGATAGTACAAAAAAATAAAAATATAAATTTGAGGTGATCCTTGAAAACTGCTTTAATAACAGGAGTAACCGGACAGGATGGATCTTATTTAGCTGAATTCCTGCTTGAAAAAGGCTATAGAGTGTTTGGTATGGTACGCCGTTCCAGCAGCGAAAATTTTCAGAGAATAGAACATATAAGAAATAAAATAGAACTCAGGCAGGCGGATCTTTTGGATCAGCTATCAATGATTGAAATACTGGAAGAGGCTCAGCCGGATGAGATTTATAATCTCGCCGCAATGTCCTTTGTTCCTACCTCGTGGCTCCAGCCCACATTGACCGCGGAATTCACTGCGGTAGGGGTTACAAAAATGTTGGAAGCTATAAAGCTTGTTAACAGAAAAACCAGATTCTATCAAGCCTCCAGTTCGGAAATGTTCGGAAAAGTAAGAGAAGTTCCCCAGACGGAGGTAACCCCGTTTTATCCGAGAAGCCCATACGGAGTAGCAAAAGTATATGGACATTTTATTACAGTCAATTACCGCGAAAGTTATGATATGTATGCAGTCTCCGGGATTTTGTTTAATCACGAATCCCCAAGAAGAGGACTTGAGTTTGTTACCAGAAAGATATCCAATGCCGTTGCAGAGATAAAACTTGGGTTGTCTAAAGAGCTTCGTCTTGGAAATCTTGAAGCAGCCCGTGATTGGGGATTTGCAGGTGATTATATCGAAGCGATGTGGTTGATGCTTCAGCAGGATAAACCACAGGATTTTGTGATTGCTACCGGAGTAATGCATTCCGTTATGGATTTTGTCAAATTGGCTTTCGAACATGTTGATCTTGATTGGCAAAAATATGTTGTTGTAGACGAGAAGTTTTTCAGAAAAGCTGAGGTTCATCAGCTGCTTGGAGATTGCTCCCAGGCGAAAAAAATTCTCGGTTGGCAGCCGAAAACCAGTTTTGAGCAATTAGTAAAAATGATGGTTGATCACGATTTAGTGCGGCCAAGATAAAAAATTATTGTATACAAAGGGCGCTTCAGATTGACAAAGCGCCCTAAGTATTGAAGAAGGATTCAAAATCTCGAAAATGAAAATATTAGTATTTAACTGGCAGTGTATAAAAAATCCTTTGGGTGGCGGCGCCGAAGTCCATCTTCAGGAGGTGTTTCAACGGATTGCGGCAATGGGTCATGAGGTTGTGTTATACGCATCCATGTTTCCGGGAGCAGCAAAAGAGGAAACAATTAAAGGCATTAAGGTATTTAGGCAGGGAAGCAGAAGCCTCTTTAATTTTTATGTCCCGTTCGCATATTTTTTTAAGTTTAGAAAACAAAAATTTGATGTTGTGGTCGATGATGTCAACAAAATTCCTTTCTATACCCCGCTTTATGTAAAGGAGCCGCTTCAGGGAATAACACACCACCTTTTCAACAAGAGTATCTTTTTGGAAGTGTCGTTTCCGGTTGCATTGTACGTTTACCTGATGGAAAAACTTGTTAAACCTGTTTATCGAAGGATCCATTGGATTGTAGGATCCCCCAGCACAGAGAAAGAATTAATTGAGTGGGGTTTCGCGAAGGATCAGGTAACCGTTATCAACTATTGTGTTGATCATGATGTTTTCAGACAAACAGGCGTTGAAAAATTGCCGGAGCCAGCAATTGGATATCTTGGACGCCTAAAAAAATATAAAAGTGTTGAACATTTACTTCAGGCAATAAAAATTGTAAAGGATAAAGTGCCTGATGTAAAACTTTTCATTGTCGGTGATGGCGATAATAAACAAAATCTTGAAAATCTAGCGGTGGAATTAGGTATTTCCGGCAATGTCGTTTTTACCGGCTTTGTCAGTGAAAATGAAAAGGTCGAATATCTTCAAAAAATGCATTTTGTGGTCAATACTTCCTCCAAGGAGGGCTGGGGACTTACTGTGGTCGAAGCTAATGCCTGCGGTAGGACAGTAATTGCTGCGAACGTGCAGGGATTAAGGGATTCGGTTAAGGATGGGAAGACAGGATTATTGTACGAATTTGGTAACATCCGGGAACTGGCTGATAAAATAATGTTTCTTCTTTCTAATCCCTCTATTACTGCGGATTATGAAAAAAATGCTCTCGAATGGGCAAAAAGCTTTGATTGGAGCAGCGCTGCCGAAAACACGCTTAAAATATTAGAAAAATGTGTAAATAAGAGAAACTCTTCGAACTGATTCTTTCGTTCTCACCTCCTAAACAATTCAATTTTAATTAAATAATAACTGGTTTCTACCGATAATCAATAAGCAGGATATACATCCAGCCGGTTATTGGTTTGTTTTATCAGGTTTTAACGTTTAGTATCCGGTATTTTGTCATCAAAAAATTCTTAATTGGTATAGAAATTATTTATGAAGTTGGCTTTTAAATTACTCATTGTTCTGGCGTTATCATATAACTTGTCTCATTCCCAAAACAACATCAGGGAGAATAAAATTCTTCTTGAGTTGATACAAAAGGGTTATGATGCCGGCAGCATAAAAAATCCAAGTCTTTTTTTTACAGAATATGAAAAGCAGGGAATAGCCGGAGAAAAGAGTTATTTCGATATCGGAAAATATTTCACAAGCGTCTCTGGCATAGCAATAAATAATCAGGGTACAATATTAGCTGCCGGTTACGAAGATGGACATTTAAAATTATGGAACATGAAGACCGGTGGAGTAATAAAACAGCTTAATCTTCATTCGGGCGCAGTAACCGCATTGAAGTTTTCACATGACGACCAGCTGCTTGCCTCCGGCGGACCGGATAATACTATTAGGGTTACAAGAATATCATCGGGCAATCCTACAAATATTTTTTATGGTGCTACAGGTTTAACCAGCTCACTTTCATTTTCACATAACGGAAAAATTTTAGCCTCCGGCGGGATGGATAAAACAATCAGCATTTGGAGTATGATCTCGAACGTTAAAATTACATCGCTTATTTCACATAGGGGACAAATAACGGATCTTGATTTTTCACCGAATGATGTTTTTCTAGCATCGGCCTCAACGGATAGTTTAATAAAAATCTGGAATACTGAGAGCTGGCTGGAAAATGTAAATTTAAAGGGGCATAATGGAGCTGTTAATACCCTCACTTTTTTTCCGGATGGTTTTAGGTTAGCATCCGGCGGTTCGGATAGCGCAATCATAATATGGAGTTTCCTGACCGGTCAGGTTATGAAAACATTAACGGATCATAAGAACAGAGTAAATTATTTAAGTTTTGGATTAGATGGAAAAAAACTTTTTACGGGCAGTTATGATAATGTTATAAAAGTTTGGAATACAGATAATTATGAGCTGTTAAGTAATGTAAAATGCTCAGGGGTCTTCCGGGCTATATCGCCGGATGGCGTTAGCGCGGTTCTTGCAAATGGCGAGATTATTAATGTCTGGAATATAGATAGCAGTTATCAGATTAGCTCTTTAGCGGGGCATTCTGCTACAGTCAGCGCCTGCGCTACTTCAAAGGATAACAAGAGAGCAGCTTCGGGCAGTTGGGATAAGACAATTAAGATATGGGATATGGAATCAGGAAATCTACTCTTGACTCTGTTGGGACATTCCGAGGGTATTTTATCGCTGGATTTCTCCTTTGATGGCGAAAGAATTGTATCCGGTGGATTTGATAAATCGGTTAAAATTTGGGCTGCTAAAAACGGTACACTTCTTAATTCCTTTCAGGAACACAACAACTTTATTTGGAAAGTAGCATTCTCTCCGGATGGCTCGCTTGTTGCAGCTGCCGATTGGGATAATACTGTAATAATTTGGGAAACTGCTACCGGAAGATTATTGCATAGGCATCTATTAGCCGGCAGTTCGTTTGCATTTTCACCCGACAGTAAAAAACTGGTTACCGGCGGATTTGGTCTTCTTAAAATATGGGATGTCTCAAGAGGATATGTCCTAAAAGATCTATCCAACATGGCAGGCGATATTGTTTCCTTAACCTATTCACCTGATGGTTACCGGATTGCAGCAGGCAGCATTGATAAATCCTTGCGGATCTTGGATGCTTCAAGCTACACATTACTGAAAAACATCACTAATTTATCTGCAAGTGTGATATCACAGGCATTTTCCCCTGATGGATCAAAGATTGTTGCCGGCGGCGGAACGGCGCTGAACATTTACGATGTTTATTCCGGAAATCTTCTGCAAACCATAGATATGGATTTGGCAACAATGTGCGTTAATTATACAAGTGATGGCAATAAAATCATTGTTTCACGCGATAAATATTTAAGATTTTATGATGCCCGGACATTTTTGACAGGAAAAAATATGCGTGGAAATGTGTTATGCGATGGAGCCGGCTTAAGCGATGTAACACTTTATTTGACAGGAACAGGAATAGATTCGTCTTTTAGTGATAAATATGGTTTTTACTCGTTCATCGCTCCGGCGGGCGGTAATTATAAAATAACTCCTGTGAAGAAAGGATACACTTTTAATCCTGCGTCGTTTGATATTGTAAATTTAAACAATGATGCTACCATAAATTTTTCGGGATTCTTGAACAAGATCAGCATTTCCGGAAAGGTTTTGCATAATAATCTGCCAATGTCCAATGTAGTAATAAATGTAAGCGCGTTCAGCAATCTGCCGGAAACAAAAGTTACCGATCAAAACGGGAAATATTCAATTACTCTTGATGCAAATAAAACATACACAGTCAAGCCCGTGAAGAATGGGTACAGTTTTGATCCTCCTGAAAAAATATTTTTTTCTACATCTGAAAATCATATGCAGGATTTTATTTCTACAAAATCAGCTTCTTTGAATGCGGATAATTTACAGATTCCGGTTGAGACGAATTTACTTCAAAACTATCCCAACCCGTTTAATCCCACAACCAATATCGAATATAACCTTGCATCATCTCTTGATGTCCATCTGGCTGTTTATGATATTTATGGCAGAGAAATAGAGACATTAGTTGATAAACCGCAGGCATCAGGAAGATATGTTATAAACTGGGAACCAAAAAACATAGCCAGCGGTGTATACTATTGCAGGCTGAAGGCAGGTCATTTAATCCGGACGACAAAAATGATCTATGTAAGGTAAGGAACGAAAAAAAAGCAGTTGCTATATTTTTATTACCGTTGTAAAAACAAAAATTGTTGTCGAAACTTCAACACTTTTATGATTTCAGATATTTTTAATATAGTTCTGCTCTACAGAACAATTAGGCGCCATAGAGCAGATTAAGAAAGTGAGATTAATAGTTCTCGAAAATATTTTTTAATTCCAAAAATTCGTTTTCTAATTTTCCAAAAAGACCGAAAAGTATTTTATTGTCATATTCAGTCGTCTCTTCAATTTCCTGTGCCAGATTTGCGAATAGACCACAAGATAGGGAAAATGCTGCGCCTTTAATTTTGTGAGCATTTTTTTTGACAACTTCCATGTTTGACGAAATGATACCTGATTTAAGATCAGATAAATATAATTCAAATTGCGGAGTAGATAATTTTAATAATTCTCTTACAAATTCCGGCCTCCCTCCAATTCTATCGTTCAATCCATTAAAATCAAAACGGTTATTTGAAGCATCATCTGCTAATCCGTTCTTATTTTGCTCTACCGGCTCTTGATTCACAGAAGATTCATTTAAATATTTATCCATTACTTTTTTCAGTGCGTCAACTTGAATAGGTTTGGATAGATAATCATCCATTCCGGAATTAATGCAGTTTTCTTTTTCGCCTTTCAAAGTGCCGGCCGTTAGTGCGACAATTATTACGTGTCCCCGGTTTTCGATCTCATAGCTGCGTATCTCCCTCGTCGCGGTATGTCCATCTTTTTCCGGCATCTGTATATCCATTAGAATAAGGTCGGGTTTTTCTGACATATATTTTTCAACTGCCTGCTTTCCGTCTTTTGCTTCAATAATAATAGCATTAGGAATTATTCTTTGAATAAGCACTTTGACTAAAGCCATATTCATAAAAACATCCTCCGCTACCAGGATAATAGGCGCTCTGGCCGCTTCGGTTTTTATACTGTTTATTTCAGGAATAACTATTTCTTTTTTCTCGGTAATTGTTTTTGGTTCATGAAGTTTTGACAAACGCGTAAAAAGCTCTCCCCGTTTCACGGGTTTTGCAATACTGCAGTTGATATCTAACCTGATTAGCTCCTCATTAATTTCGGCATCTTCGGCGGAGCTGTGCAATAGAATTACCGGTAGTTGTATTCCTGAAAGATTTAATTTATTTCGGATCATCTTTATGGTTTCAATTCCATTGATATAGGGCATATGGTAATCAATAATCGCTGCATCGAAGGGAATTGACTTCTCGATTTTTTCAAGCGCCTCCAATCCATTTGATACCAGTTCTGATTCAACATCCCAGGTCTTCATCATATGCTGAAGAATATATCTGTTGTTGTCATTATCATCAAGAACTAAAACACGTTTTACAAAATCACTTAAATTAGTCTCTGATTTTTCTCCATGTTCAAATGGACGAATTATGTCAAAATAAAATCTGCTTCCAATTCCCTGACTGCTCTCAAGATTTAAGGAACTGCCCATTTTTTGAAGAAGCATATTTGAAATTACCAAACCGAGTCCGGTTCCTCCATATTTTCGGGTAGTGGAGGTATCAGCTTGCGAAAAAGCTTTAAACAATTTATGCTTCTGATTATCAGAGATTCCGATTCCGGTATCTTTAACAGAAAAAGTAAATATACCGCAATCTTTCTGATCACAACTGCTGTACATTAATGATAATTCTATTTCGCCTTTTTCAGTAAACTTGACGGCATTGCTTAATAAGTTTACCAATATTTGTCTTACCCTTATAGGATCTATCGTAATAAAGCGTGGTGTATCCGGGTGTATATTAAGAAGCAACTCAATGTTTTTCATCGCTGCGCTAAGCTTAATAATATCGAACGATTGCTCGAATAATTCAATAATATCAGTTTTTATCTCATCAAGTTCAAGTTTTCCGGCTTCGATTTTTGAAAAATCAAGAATATCATTAATGATTCCTAAAAGAGAATGAGCGGAAGTATTAGCATTCTGGACATACTGGCGCTGGACGGCATCCAGTTGAGTAGAGTAAAGCAGGTCAGTGAAACCGATTACGCCATTTAACGGGGTTCTGATCTCGTGACTCATGTTTGCTAAAAATTCTGATTTTGCTTTATTCGCAGCTTTGGCTTCTTCTTCTGCGTGCTTTAAATGGGTTACATCTGTATGTGAGCCCGCCATCCTCAAAGCCATTCCATCTTCTCTTCTTATTGCCTCACCTTTTGCTAATATCCATGCCCAGGAGTTATTTTTATGCTTCATCCGGAATTCGATTTTATAATCCTTTTTCTCGCCTTTTAAATATTTATCTACCTCATTCATAACATATTGAATATCTTCAGGATGAATATTATCCTGAAAAGTATTAAAATTATTTTCCAATTCAGTATCCATATAACCAAGCATCTCTTTCCAACGCGCCGAAAGAAAAAGACTATTATCCTGCAGATCCCAATCCCACATTCCATCCTGCGACCCTTTGACTGCCAGCATGAATTGTTCTCTGCTTCTTTCTAGCTCTTTTTCGGTTTTCTTTAAATCAGTAATATCAATCAAAACTGCTAAAAAAGAAGAATTACCCTGACTCTCAATTATTTCACCTGATAAAAGTCCGTCGATAATATCTCCATTTTTCGTCCTTATTTGTATCTCCATGTTTTCGATTTTACCGCTCTCAACTATTTTATGAGCAATGATATCCCTTGTTTCCGGGTTTACGTACAAATTAATTTCCTGGCTGGTTTTACCGATAACTTCATCTCTGGAATAACCGGTTTTATTCAAAAAGGATTTATTAACATGAGTAAAAATACGTTCAGGCATCAGGTTTACTGCCATTAAGGCAGGATTGCTGTCAAAAAACTTATTAAATTTTTGAAGCGCTTCCTGCTCTTTTGTAAGATCCTTCGAAACTCCAAATATACACTCTACATTATCCCATTTTCCAAACCAGATACGGGTCTCAACAGGAAAGAGGGAACCATCTTTTTTCTGTAATGGCAGGGGACAGCTGTTTCTTCTTCCGGCAAACATATCGCTGAATATCTCTTCGGCTTCTGTTCTTAAAAACTTCGGATGAACATCTAAAATATGCATTCCTGTTAAATCTTCAATCGTGTATCCCAATTTTTCAGTAACGGCATTGTTAGCGTAAATTATCTTACCGCTCTGATCCCCTATAAAAAACAGATCTATACTCGTTTCAAATAATTGGCGGAAGTTCTCCTCGCTGGATTTTAATTTTTCTTCAATGCTTATTCTTTCGGAAACATCGAAAAATGTTTCTAAAAATTTTTCTTCTCCATTTAAAACCAGTTTTTTAACTGATTTTAATATCGGCAGCTTACTGCCGTCTGAACGGATTAATAGCCGATCTTCGTTTTCAATTGTCATATTCAAATCAGAAACAGGACAGCTGCCTATTTGAGCCGGACAAAGAAATTCATGACATACTTTTCCGATAATGTCTTCGGCAGGAGCTCCGAACAGTTTGGCGGCCGTTTGATTTGCCTGTTCGATTGTATGGTTTTTTGGATTAACGATTATTACACCTACATTAATGTTATCCATCAGCTGCTGATTAAGCTGCCAGTGATCGCGGTAAACATCCAAAGTTGAAATGTGATTAGAGACATCACGCGCTGAGGCATATATCAGGTTCCCGCTTGGTTTGGAGCGCCATTCAATATGTTTATAAGAGCCATCCTTGCAGCGATAGCGATTAATAAAATTGAGTATTTCATTTTGATTCGACAATATTTTCATCGCTTCCAAAGTAGACTCCATATCATCCGGATGGACAAATTCCAGGAATTTCTTCTTCTCAAGCTCCTCTGCAGTATAACCAAGAATGGATTCCCACGATTTATTTACTTTTAAAAAATTACCATCGGTATCTGCAATGCAGAGAAGATCAAGGTTTATAGTAAAAAAATTCTCAAACTGATCTTTTTGTTTTTTTTCTTCAGTTACATCAACAAATATGGTTATAAAAAAATATTTTTTTGGTGAATAAACTAAAACTTTGTACCATCGGTTTAAAGGAATGGAAAACTGTTCAAACTCTTTCTGCTCTCCTGATAATGCTATCTCACCATAAAAAGCTACCCAATCAAATTTATCATTTTTAATACCGGGCATGATCTCGGAAATTTTTCTGTTTAAAATATTTATCGATTCAAGTCCGGTTAACTGCTCAAATTTAAGATTTACTTCAAGGAATTCGTAATCAATAGGCTTTCCCGAATTGTCAACTATAATTTTGTGATACGCGTACCCAAAAGGCACTTTTTGAACCAATTCTTTGTAAAAAGTATTTTCCATTCTATTCTCAATTTGTATATGGCGAAAATCTAAACTAGATATTTATTAAACGCATCGTAAATTTCAGAAATTTTAACCGGTTTTCTGAGACTATCCGTAAAACCATATTTTTGAGGATCTGCCAATATTGGATCTTCGGCATATCCCGATGAAACGAATATTGGTATGTTCATATCAAGTTTTCTTATTTCAAAAGCCGTTTCCTTTCCTCCCATACCGCCGCGAACTGTTATATCTAAAATAATAGCTTTAAACCGCTCTCCGGATTTAACAGATTCGATGAATGATTCAAGAGCATCTTCACCTTTATTAGCGAATACTGCAGTATAACCCATTCCCTGCAGAATTTCGCCCATTAAATCGAGTATCACTTTTTCATCATCCATTATTAAGATTTTTCCGGCGCCGAGATGTTTTGTGATTGTCTTTTCTGATAAAACGCCTTTTTCTATTTCTTTTGCAGCGGGTAAATAAATTATAAAGGTACTTCCAATCCCAAGCTTTGATTCTATTTCGATAGTACCTTTATGGTTTTTAATAATTGAGTAACAGGTTGCCAGACCAAGACCATTACCGGTATCCTTAGTAGTAAAGAAGGGATCAAATATTTTATTTAGAATATCTTTCGAAATACCAATACCGGTATCAGCAATAGAGAGACTAACATAACTGCCTTTGGTTAATGCCTCCTGTTTTTCATCGCTAATAACCTCATAGTTTTTTGCCGATATATTTATTTCGCCGCCATTTGGCATTGCTTGTTTTGCGTTAATAACCAGATTATCTATTACCTGACCGATTTGATTTCTATCGTAACTGCATTTATAGAGATTATCCGCAATATCAAATTTACAGGAAATATTCGACCCGCTCAGTATAAACGAGGCAGTATCTTTTACAAAAGGGAAAAGTGCGGCCGTTTTTGTAATTGGGGTACCGCCTTTCGAAAAAGTGAGCAGCTGATAAGTTAATGCCTTGGCTCTATCCATGCTCGACTGAGCTTTTTTAAGAAAATTTGAAACCATTGGCTCAGATGATTCATCGGCGGCAAGCTCTATGTATCCATATATTGCGCCCAGCAAATTGTTAAAGTCATGAGCGATACCGCCGGCTAAAACGCCCAAGGATTCCAGTTTTTGCGCGCGCTGAAGCTGGAAATCAGTTTTCTGTTTAATTTCTTCTGCCCTCTTATCCTCTGTTATATCGTTAACTATCCATACGTGATTCATAATACCGTTTACATCCTGCATTATTGGAATATAATCCAATTTTATAAAAGAGCCGTTTATCATCTCAAATTCTTCGGAAAATACTTTTTTTGATTCTGATGTTATGTTAAAAATCCTTTCTTCGAAATAATCTTCGTTTATAAAAAGATTCTTATTCTTTATCATCACGTTTTTGCTGATCTCGAGCTGAGAAATCGAACCCTGAAAAGGAAAGTTGAATATTTTTGAAAATTTATCATTATATAATATTGCCTTTTTCTCAGAATCTTCAAGAAGCACTCCGCTTGGAAAATGATCCAGAATTGTAACAAACCGGAGACTGTATGATAACAGAGCGCTTTCAGCTTCCTTTCTTCTGGTTACATCCTCTTTAATAGCTATAAAATTGGTTATTCGGCCATGTTCGTCTTTTATAGGTGAAATAGATGCGGATTCATAGAATATCTCTCCGCTCCTTTTTTTATTCATAAACTCACCATGCCAGTCATAACCGGATTTTATTGTTTTCCACATATTCTCATATTCTTCCGGTCTAAGTCCTTCGGCTTTCAGAATTCTTGGATTTTGGCCTATTGCTTCTTCGGATGTATAACCGGTTAATTCTGTGAATTTGGGATTTACATATTCAATAGTTCCTTCGGTATCAGTAATAACAACCGTTGTTGGGCTCTGCTCTATACCCTTAGATAATTTTTGAATCTGGGTTTCGGCTGATTTTTTTTCTGTAATATCTCTGGCTACCCAAATAACTGAATTGGATTGATATCTGGTAATAATCGCAGAAAACCAGTATTTTTTTGAATCAATAATCATTCCATAATCGTAATATATAGGTTCATTTAATTGAAGCGCTTGACGAATTGGATTCAGGTAATCGGCGGCAATTTCATTGGGGAATATTTCCGAGAATCTTCTTCCAACTAGTTCTTTTGATGGTTTATAAAGCAGTTTTGGGTTTGTAGGAGGAATTTCCAGGTACCGCCCCTCGCCATCAAGAATAAGGATTATATCCGGAAGCGAGCTGAAAATAGTTTTTAATTTAGATTCGCTTCTCTGTAGCTCCAATTCTACTCTTTGCCTTTCTGTAATATCATGGATTATGGAAAACAGAAGTGTATTATCATTTTGAATAATAATCGATGAATAAACTTCAACCGTAAGGTACTCCCCGGATGAGATTTTATGCGGGCAAACAAAATAGTTCCGCCTGTTTCTTATGGTTTCGCTCATTTTTTTAAAAATCTCTTCAGAAGGCAGCATGTTAATTTCTTCTATACTCATCGAACAAAGCTTATCCAAAGAATAACCGTAAAATTGTTCCGCTGAAGGATTAGCATCCACGATATATCCGTTCTTAGGATCAATGAGCAGCATAACGGCGGAACTATTAAGAAATATATTTCTGAATTTTTTTTCGCTTTCTTCCAGTTTTATAATCGCTCTCTTCCTTTCCGTTATATCCTGTATCACGAAAGTAAAATAGGCTATGGAGTTATTGTTGTTTCTCACTGCCGCCGAGGATACTAAAACATCGATTACCGAACCATCCCTTTTTATAATTCTCTTTTCAATGTCGGACGGTATTTTGCCATCCATTATTTCTTTATAATAAATAGATTCTTTTTCCAGATCTTTACTTGGGATTAATTGTTGCCATGATAATTTTTCAAGCTCGCTTCCTGAATAACCCAGCATTCTGCACAGCTCATCATTGAAGTAAAGCCATTTTCCGTCAACATCGGTTATAGCCGCTCCGATGAGTGAAGAATTGAAGAAGCTGCGGAATCTTTCGTCGCTTTCGCGGAGTCTAAGTTCAGCAAGTTTTCTTTCCGTAATATCCCTGCAGATTACATAAGCGCCCAGAAAATTCTGCGCTTCATCGTAAATAAAACGGGCATGATCTTCTCTCCAAACATAATCACCGCTCTTGCATTTAAATCTGAACGCGTAAGAGGCGCTCTCTTTTTTGTTTGCTATTGCAGAATAAACAGTGACTTTGGTTTTTTCCTTATCCTCGGGATGGATAAGCTCAAAGATTTCTTTTTCTGCATCCTGAATATCTGTAAGGTTTGAATATCCGAACAACTTAGTGTATGACGGCGAAATATATTCGACCCTGTCTTTTTTAAAATAGATGATTCCATCAGATAAATTCTCTGCAATCAGCCTGAACCTTTCCTCGCTTTCGTGCAGTCTTGATTCCGCTAATACGTGGTCTGTTACATCTCTGCATATCACATAAGAGCCGGTATGATTTAAATTGTCATCATAAATAAATCTGGCATGGTCTTCTCTCCAGAAAAAACCTCCTGTTTTTGTTTTAAATCTGTAAACATATTTAGCGGTTAATTTTTTCTCGGCAATTGCAGAATAAACCGTCTTGAAAGTATTTTCTATATCATCGGGATGAATACGCTCGGCAATCTCTTTTTCTCCTAAATGCAGCTGCTCGGTTTCCGTAACGTTAAAAATACTACAGAAGGATGGTGATACGTATTCTATCCTGCCATTATTAAAGTATAGTATTCCTTCCGATAGGTTTTCGGTAATAAGTCTGAAACGCGCCTCGCTCTCACGTAATTTGTACTCGGCTCTTTTCCTGTCTGTAATATCCCTTACAATTGCTAATACCTCGTCCTCGCCGCTCTTGATCATTCTGATGTCTTCCCATTTAATCCTTCCGTGGATATTCACGGAGTACTCGTAATTTTGAGATGCGCCAGTCGTAAGGGTTAAATCGACATATTTTTTAGTTAGTGCTGCTAATTCGTCAGGAAGTATGTCGTCTACATGTTTTCCGATAAATTCTGATTTAGGCATTAATAGAGTATCCTCATTATTTACCTGGCAATCAGTAAATATATAATTTCTGCTAACTGTAAAAAGCAGATCGGGTAGAATGGATAATAAATTCAGATTACGTCTTTCGCTCTCAATTAAAGAGCTCTGGTAAAATTGATTGTCTTTTACAATTTTTATTTTTGCAAGAGCAATTTCAATTTGTTTACCGGCGTGAGAAATAAATTCTATTTCTTCTTTTGTCCATCTTCGCTTATGGGATACCTGATTAAGAACGAGTAAAAAATAACCATTATCGTAAAATGAGAACGGAAGCCAAAAACCGCTTTTAATTTCCATCTCCTCGTGAAGAATTTTTCCTGATCCGTCTTTCAGGAAAAACTCATTAATATCATCGAAATAGCTTAGGAGGTATTGCCTGCTCTTTTTCATACGGTATAAGGGCTCGCCAAACAGCTTAATAGAATATGTAGCTTTTGTAGGTTCAAGATTTTCGCAGTTCTTGTTCAGCCATTCGGTTAATCCTGTTAGGGCGGCTCTCTCAAAAGCTACATCGTATATCAAACATCTGTCAAGATGAAGAGTCTCGCCGATTATTTTTGTGAGATCATTCAGTAAAATTTCCTGAGATTCGTTTTCGATAATTGAATTGGCAATCTTACTTGCCGCTTCTGTGTAAATCAGCTGCTGTTTAAGATCCTCCTCGGATTTTTTTCTTTGAGTGATATCCTGCAATGATGCCCGCATACCGGAAATTTTACCATCTGCTGATATTAAGCATTTGTCCTTTATGAGCAGTGTAATAACTGCCCCGTCTTTTTTTACAAAGTTTCTCTCAAAACTTTCATCCGGAGTTAATTCTCCGGATAACTTTTTTAGAGTCGTTGTTTTAGATTCTTCCGGATTTTCAATAAAACTCCAAACAGGTTTGTTCAGCATCTCCTCAAGAGTATATCCTAAAAGATTGAGTTCTGTTGCATTTACCTTAACAATATTTCCGCTAGAATCTATTTCATGATAGCAGATAGGCGCTTCTTCAAAAAGTTCTTCGTATAATTCATTGTTCTTTACCAATGCATTTTCGCTGTTTTTCCATTCCGAAATATCTCTGGAGGCGGTAATGATCGCTACCGGTGTGCCTTTCTCATCCCGTATAAAGGAAAAATTAACCTCTGCGTTAATTATCGAACCATTTTTATGATAATGATCTAGCACCATAAGCCGGTTTCTTTTAGGGTCTGCTTTACCGGAGCCTTCTACTCTCAGTTCTTCTTCAAATATTCGTTTTGCTTCCGCTAACGATGAGGGGGTTAGTATTTGATCCAGCGATTGTGATAAGCGTTCCTCAACGGTATATCCTCTTTGTTTAAATATTGCAGGATTAACATATCTGCACTTGAAGTTCATGTCAAGAATTGTAATTGTATCGCTTATTGATTCTGCAATGAATTTATATCTATGTTCGTTGGAAAAAAGCTCTTCGTAGGTTTTTTTGCCTTCTCCCGTTTTTTGTTTCTCCATTTTGCGCTTTGTAATAGAGGCGAATAATCTTGAGAGCGAGAAATTGCCTATCATTAAACCAAGCAGCAGCGCAATTGACGAAATGTCATCATCATATAAAGACGCCGCATAACATCCTTCCGAAGGAGTAAAGCATGCTTCTTGAAACGGGAAAGTATCAGGTTTTTTTGATATTTCCACTCTCGCATTTTTCTGTTCATCTGAACAATAATTTTTGATAATTCCCGGTAAAAAGAGGAAAACCATTATAATTGTGAATAAAAAAAGCAGGAAATATACATAGCCTTTCCGTTCATAAATTTCTCTATGACGATTCATATTACTAAATTCCTTTCGAAAAGTGTCAGCAGAGTACCAACACAATGATAATAAACCGGCGATTTACAGTTACAATCACAATATTACAGCTTTTTTTCTATAAATGCAAAGGGTTTTCTATAAATATGGATAGGTAAATTTATTTTCGTACATAAAAACAAAATTTTAAATATAAAGTATACAAGGAGTATTTTAAGATTGATGAAATAAAATGTGAGTAATTTGAGTCTATATTGCTTATTAAATGCATAGTGAAAAAAATATTACATCGTACACCAGCTCAAACCGAGAGAAACGAAATTGCTGCGTTCAGTTAGTCCGGTTCCGAAAGAAAAATCCAATTGAAAATTATCCTTTATTAGATAAGTGAATCCATTATCATAGTTAACATCGGCTTTGCTGCAGTCTAAAAAATCGCCGTAAATTTCAGTATAGAATCCGATACTTTCAGTTAGGGAAAATCCTAATGCGGTCGAAAAAGTTATATTTCCTTTTCCCTCTCCAAAATAATCATAACCTATATTACAGCCTATTCCTAGAGATTCAGAAATATCCCCTGCCAAGGCAAGCTTGTTAATAATTCCAAATTTTGCATCGTCATTTTCCGAACGGGACGGTATAACTAAATGTGATAGGATAGCGATATCCAGTCCGGGTGCGGCTAAACCGTATTTTCCGCCAAGCTCAATATCAGAAAAAGAGATATCCTTTCCCGCATCAGGTTTGGAGAGTATATTGGAAAAATTAATTTCATGAGCCAGTCTTAATTCGAATCCGCTTCCGATTCCATATCTATACAAATTAGAGAAGAGAGTTAAACTTGATTCTTCCAATACTTTGTTAAGCGAATAACCCGATTCTATCTGAAATTGACCTTTTGAAACAGAAGCCGCGGTTTCTGTTTGATCCGGCCTATCGGTTAAAATTTCCTGAGCCCTTATTATTTGACTACCACAGAGCAATATAATGATGCCGAAAACACATATAAGATTTTTCATGACTAACTATCCTTGTATGAGATTGAAATTATAAAATTTTGCTGATATTTGATAAAAAAATGGCGCAGAAAAAAGATGATCCTTTTCCGCGCCATTCTTCATTTCAAGTTAGGCAATTAAACTTTTCTCAAGTCTATCTGATAACTCCTTTAATTCTATTGCAGTCACCCTAACATTTTCAGACATCATGGCATAATCGTTAGCAGACTTTGATATTTCTCCATTGGTTTCGGCAATGCCGTTTGAACCCTTTGAAACCTCAGACATGTTTCTGTTCACTTCCATGATAGTTACCGTCTGCTCTTCAATTGCGCTGGCTATAGAAGTAGAAATATCATTTATATTTTTTATAATATCGGTTATTGCTTTGATTGTTGACAAAGCAACTTCAGTATCCGATAATGATTTTTTAATGTTTTCAGTGATATTCTCGGTTGATTTCGCTGATTCCTGAGCTAAGGTTTTGACTTCGCTTGCAACAACCGCAAAACCTTTACCCGCATCTCCGGCTCTGGCTGCTTCAATTGTAGCATTCAGAGCTAAAAGATTGGTTTGTTCGGCTATATTATTAATAACTTTAATAATTGAAGCTACTTCCGATGAACTTTTCGAAAGTCTCTCCATAGCGATAGTTGCCTCTTCTGCCTTTATTGCAGCTTCCTTGGAAATCATAGAGGCCTGCTGTGTGCTGGTGGAAATTTCACGGATCGAGGAAGTCATTTCCTCCGCTGCAGAGGATACGGCTTGAGTATTCGCTGATATTTGTTCCGAAGATGATGCTGCGTTCGAAGTTGATACCAGTAGAGTTGATGTCGCATTTGCGCTTTTTTCGCTGATGTCAAGTATTCTATCGGAAGAGGATTTAATAAGATCAGATTGTTTTTTAATTTCGGTAACATCCTGTACGAATTCAACATGCCCTATTCTGTTCCCCTTTTTATCAATAATATAATTTGTATCCACTCTGAAATAACCGCCAAACTGCTCAAAAAACGTTAAAGGTTTATTATTCCTAATCCTTTCTATACCGCAGTTGTTTGTCTTACAGATTCCTGCGCCCCAGTTACTGCAGTGTTTGCCTATTATCTCATGTCTTTTAACTTTCAGCATATCTTCAACAGCTTTGTTAATGAATGTCCATTTCATATCCATATCGGTTACTGACATCGGCATTTTGAACGAATCCAAAAGGGCTTCGTACCATTTAAATTTATTATTGATTGAGGAATTATTAATGATACTTGTTACAATAGAAAAAATTATTCCTAAAGCTAAAAGCATTATGATATTTCTTTCGGATGAAGAATTGTTGATATCGGTATTTTCGTCAAGAATTTTAGCCTCATCAAGATTGATTTTGCTTAACTCTGAAACGTATTCTGAAAGCCGCATTCCGCTGTCTTTAAATGCAGCTAAATTTATTTCCTTTTCCACCTCGTTAAAACTGACCAGTGAGTTATGGCTGGCTAATACTGCGGGTTTAAATTCCCCGAACAGTTTTTGCATGCTCTTAAATACTGCCGTTTCTTTTTCTGTCATTTTGCTTTCACCGTAGGCTTCAATAGCGCGGGAAAGTATGCTTAATCTCTCTTCTGCCTTTTCAGCAAATTTTTTTCTTGCATCAATATCGGCGCTTTTTTCTGAGTCCCGGGCTTCAAGTCTTAAATTGTAAATTGCTTCATCCATTGTTATCAATTCACCCAATGGAACGACTCTATCGGTGTATAAAATATCTTGTGTTTCACCGGCAGAAATTAAACCTGCTAACCCGTAATAACCGACCAATAGTATTATCACCACGCTGATTACCGCGCTTATTAACAGTTTTGTAAATACTGAAAGTTTTTCAAACCACTTCATTTTTTTCTCCTCAATAATGTTTTTTTCTTACGTCTAGCTCCCTTCGCTGTCTAGAATTTATAATAATTTTAGAGTTGATATTTTTTA
>Ga0351884_1141_pt1 | contig 19454 bp, 12 predicted proteins | sample BONcelFGM3001F15_FD_206773 | JGI IMG/M metagenome (GOLD analysis project Ga0351884, IMG submission 206773) | Enriched cells from coal bed in the Powder River Basin, Montana, United States - BONCAT cells FGM rep3 HSBNCT.FGM.300.1.F15 ...
CCCTTATGCAATATCCACTCCTCTGGTAGAGAGGATGTTCCTAAAAGGGAAAGAGATAGATGTTCGTTAAATAAGGTAAAATAATTTAAAGCTATGTTCAGATTCACTACACCATTGGGAGATATAGCAATTACATTGCTGGGACACGCCTCGCTGATTATTCAGTGGAATGAAAAATATATATTTGTCGACCCATATAGTAATGTAGCCGACTATTCAAAACAACCTAAGGCAGATCTTATCCTCCTGACTCACCATCACTATGACCATTTGGACGAGGATGCTCTAAAAGAAATCGTTACAGACAAGAGTGTCTTTGTAACCAGCCAGGGGTGTAAGGAGAGCTTACCTCAGGCCAATGTACTAACCCCGGGAGAGAGCTTCACTTATAATGAGTTAAAGATAGAGGCAGTATATGCCTATAATATTATAAATATGAGAGAGGATGGCTCTCCGTATCATCCCAGAGGAGAGGGTAACGGATATATCCTAAATTTTGGTGAGTACAGAGTCTATATTGCAGGCGACTCGGAGATAACTCCCGAGATGAGAGAGATTAAAAATATTGATATTGCCTTTCTTCCAAAGAACCTCCCCTACACAATGAGTGACCAGATGTTCATTGAGGCAGCCTGGGCATTAAAACCAAAGAATCTCTTTGCATATCACTTCTTTAACCTTGAACTTGAATATTTAAAGAGCAAGATGCCACAGGGAGTTGTGCTGCGAAATAGTTAGGGTAGTCAACTAATATTTTAAAATAACAGAAGTAACCGTAGTTAAGTTATGATCAAAAAAATTATTGAGTGCGTTCCCAATTTTAGCGAAGGACGCAATATGCAGGTTATAAAAGAGATAACCGATCAGATTGAGAAAGTGGAGGGGGTTAACCTTTTGAATGTAGATCCCGGTGCTGCAACCAACAGGACAGTGGTGACATTTGTGGGAGAGCCAAAGCAGGTTGTTGAGGCAGCTTTTCTGGCGATAAAGAGGGCAGCAGAGGTTATAGATATGAAGCACCATACTGGAGAGCACCCACGAATGGGGGCAACAGATGTTTGTCCGTTGATTCCAATATCGGGTGTTACAATGGAGGAGTGTGCAGATTATGCAAGAGCACTGGCAAAAAGAGTGGGGGAGGAGTTATCTATTCCGGTTTACTGTTATGAGAATGCTGCTTTTGAGCCTAAAAGAAAGAACCTGGCAAATTGTCGCTCCGGTGAATACGAAGGGTTGCCAAAGAAGTTTACCGACCCAGGGTGGAGGCCGGATTTTGGCCCGGCAAGCTTTACAGAGAGCGTGGCCCACACAGGTGCCACAGCAATAGGGGCGCGTGATTTTTTAATAGCAATTAACTTCAACCTCAATACTACATCTACCCGCAGAGCCAATGCCATTGCATACGATGTTAGGGAGAAGGGGCGCAAGAAAAGAGAGGGGAATCCGTTTACGGGAAAAGTTGTAAAGGATGAGAAGGGAGATGAAGTTTGGTTGCCGGGTACTTTAAAAGGGTGTAAAGCAATAGGATGGTTTATTGAGGAGTATGGTATTGCACAGGTTTCAATGAATGTGACAGATCTCTCTGCTACTCCTGTGCACATTGCTTTTGACGAGGTGGTTGCCAAAGCATCTGCCAGAGGAATAAGGGTTACCGGAAGCGAGATTGTGGGGCTTATACCTAAAAGGGTTCTTATAGATGCGGGTAAATTCTATCTGGCAAAGCAGAGCAGATCTGCAGGGGTGTCAGAGGAGGAGATAATTAAGATTGCCGTTAAATCTATGGGACTTGACGATCTTAAACCATTTGATCCGCAGGAGAAGGTTATTGAATACCTGATAGAAAACAGAGCAGAGAAGAGACTTATAGATTTAACCTGCAGAGGATTTGCGATGGAGACTGCGCGTGAATCACCTGCTCCGGGAGGTGGTTCGGTATCTGCCCTGATGGGTTCCCTGGGTGCAGCTCTTGGTACAATGGTTGCCAACCTCTCTTCTCACAAAGCGGGCTGGGATGAGAGATGGGAATACTTCTCAGAGTGGGCAGAAAAGGGGCAGCAGATTATCTCGGAGATGCTTATTCTAGTTGATGAAGATACCAATGCATTCAAAAAAATTATGGAGGCGTTTGGGCTTCCCAAGGGAAGCGATACCGAAAAGGAGGCCAGAAGCAGAGCTATTCAGGAGGCCACTCTTTACGCTACAGCAATTCCTTTTAAAACAATGGAGGTTGCATACAGAGCATTTGACCTGGTTGAGGCTATGGTTAAAGAGGGAAACCCAAACTCTGTTTCAGATGCAGGGGTGGGAGCACTCGCGCTGAGGTCGGCCATTTTTGGAGCATATATGAATGTAAGGATTAACTCAAAAGATCTTAAAGATAGAGTTGTTGCAGATGCAATGGTAGAGGAGGCACAACTAATTTTTGACAAAGCTATGTTGCGCGAAAAGCAGATTACCGATGCAGTTTTAAAAACACTTGAATAGTTGCAGATTGCTTTTATATACTGTCGCTACTTATGCAGTGGGAAGCTCACCGGCAGCAACGCAGTTTTTTCAAACGCTTTTTTCTTTGTGTTTTTCGGGGCTTCCGGAACGCCTCCCTACGGTCGTTGAACGGTCCTCAGCCTTTTTCCGAAAAACCCTTCAGAAAACAAGCTAAAAAACAGATGTTGCTGCCGGTGAGTTTTCTCCACTGCATAAAAAAAGAGGATGACCAAAAAGTCATCCTCTTTTTTAGTGTTACTGAGAGATTACTCAGCCGCAGAGGTTAACCTCTTGTATGAGTTATATCTCCATTTTGCGAACTCCTCTGTTAGTTTGAAGAGCTCTTCGGCCTCGTTAGGGAATGTTTTAACAAGTGAAGTGTACCTCACCTCTCCCTTTAGGAACTCCTGGAACTTAGTCCAGTCAGGCTCTTTGCTATCCAGAGTGAATGGATTCTTACCCTCTGCCTCAAGTACGGGGTTGTAACGGTAGAGTTGCCAGTAACCACATTCAACTGCCAGTTTCTCCTCTCTCTGGGTTGCTCCCATACCGTTCTTAAGCCCGTGGCTGATACAAGGTGCATAAGCGATAATCAAAGATGGGCCGTCATACTCCTCGGCCTCTTTGAGCACTTTGAAGAGTTGGTTCTGGTTTGCTCCCATTGCCACCTGTGCAACATAAACATAACCATAGCTCATTGCCATCATACCAAGATCTTTCTTGCGGATCTTCTTACCGGATGTTGCAAATTTCGCAACGGCACCAACCGGGGTAGATTTAGATGATTGACCTCCTGTGTTAGAGTATACCTCTGTGTCAAGTACAAGAACATTAACATTGCTTCCCGATGCCAGTACGTGGTCAAGACCTCCGTATCCAATATCATAAGCCCATCCGTCTCCTCCAATTATCCACTGTGAACGCTTAACGAAGTAATCTTTAAGAACTGTAAGCTCTTTGCATATCTCACATTTGCAAGCAGAGATAAGCGGAATCAATTTATCTGCAATCTCTTTTGTTGCGATAGTATCTTCGCGTTTAGAGAGCCACTCTCCAAAGAGAACCTTCATCTCGGCAGTGCAGGTGTTGCACTCAAGGCCATCTGCCATCAATTTGGCAACCCTGTCGCGAACCCTCTCAGATCCCAGGTGCATACCCAGACCATATTCGGCGTTATCTTCGAACAGTGAGTTAGCCCAAGATGGACCTTTTCCGTCTTTGTTGGTTGTGTATGGAGAAGATGGGAATGAACCTCCGAAAATGGAAGAGCAACCTGTAGCGTTTGCAATCATCATTCTGTCTCCGTAGAGCTGAGTTACAGCTTTAATGTAAGGAGTTTCACCGCAACCTGCGCAAGCTCCCGAGAACTCAAACAGTGGCTGGGCAAACTGAAGATTCTTCACATTTTGACTCTTTGGCTGGATGGTGTCTTTGTACCCAACAACAGAGTGCAGATGGTCGAAGTTGGCCTGCTCGTGAACCTGAGTTTCGAATGGTTTCATAACAAGAGCCTTGGTTTTGGCAGGACATACATCTGCACAGTTACCGCAACCTGTACAATCCATAGGTGTTACCTGAATTGTAAAGCTGTACTCTTTGAATGGTCCGTTACCCTTTATCTTCTTAACTCCCTCGGGAGCTTTCTGCTGCTCATCTTCGTTCATAAGGAAAGGTCTGATGGCTGCGTGAGGGCAAACATAGGCGCACTGGTTACACTGAATACAGTTTTCTGACTGCCACTCAGGGATATGTACAGCAATACCGCGTTTTTCGTAAGCAGATGTTCCTGAAGGAATTGTGCCGTCTTCCAGGTGAAGGAATGCACTTACAGGAAGGTCATTGCCACTTTGGGAGTTCACAACATCGGCAACATTTCTTACCCAGTCCGGTGCAAGTCTGTCAAAAGTGTCCGGACGGAACTTGCCGGTTAGGTTTTTCCATTCGCAAGGGATCTCTACCTTTTCGCACTCTGCCCCTCTGTCTATAGCGTCATAGTTCATCTTTAGAACTTTGTCGCCCTGTTTTCCGTATGATTTTTTAGCAGCATCTTTCATCTCTTTAACTGCCTGCTCATAAGGAATAATATCTGCAATCTTAAAGAAGGCACTCTGGAGAATTGTGTTGGTTCTGTTTCCAAGCCCAATCTCCTCTGCAATCATTGTAGCGTTAATGATATAGAGGTTAAGTTGTTTTTTGGCAATTGTAGCCTTAACAAAATCCGGAAGTTTCTCAATAGTCTCCTCTTTGTTCCAAAGGGTGTTAAGAAGAAGTGTTCCACCCTTCTTAATTCCTTTAAGAACATTGTATTTAGTAAGATAAGTTGTTACGTGACAAGCAACGAAATCCGGGTTAGAGACAAGATATGGAGAGGTGATAGGGGTATCTCCGAATCTTAGGTGTGAGCAGGTGTATCCGCCGGACTTCTTGGAGTCGTAGTCGAAGTAAGCCTGAACATACTTAGGTGTTGTCTCACCGAGAATTTTGATTGTATTTTTATTTGCACCAACAGTACCATCTGAACCGAGTCCGTAGAATTTACACTCAACTACACCCTTCTTAGATACATTGATCTCCTCTTTAATAGGGAGTGACTTAAATGTAACATCATCAACGATACCAATGGTGAAGCCGTTCTTTGGCTCTTTCATATTTAGGTTTTCGTAAACCGAGAAGATCTGGGCAGGGGTTGTGTCTTTAGATGAGAGACCGTAACGGCCGCCAACGATTAGAGGGAGTTTCCCGCTTCTGTCTGCAATTGCAGATTTTACATCTAAATAAAGAGGTTCACCAACTGCACCCGGCTCTTTAGTTCTGTCCAGGACAGCAATTCTCTTGACGCTCTTAGGAAGTACGCGGAAGAAGTATTTTGCCGAGAATGGTCTGTATAGACGAACGGTAAGAACACCGACTTTTTCACCTTTTGCAACCAATACATCTACAACCTCTCTGATAGTTTCGCAAACAGAACCCATTGCAATAACAATATTCTCAGCTTCAGGATCTCCGTGATAGTCAAAAGGAAGATAGTGACGCCCTGTAGCTTCACTTATCTCGCCCATATAACGCGCTACGATATCCGGAACAGCGTCATAGTATGGGTTACAAGCCTCTCTGGCCTGAAAGAATACATCCGGATTCTGGGCAGTACCTCTTGTAACAGGTTTATTTGGGTTGAGAGCTCTTGTGCGGAACGCGGTTAGTGATTTCTCACTGATCATTTTTTTCAATTCATCCTGGTCAAGATCTTCAATTTTCTGAATCTCGTGTGATGTCCTGAATCCGTCAAAGAAATGAAGGAAAGGAACTCTGGACTTTAATGTGGAGAGATGTGCAACAGCTCCCATATCTAAAGCCTCCTGAACTCCGCTTGAAGCGAGCAGTGCAAAACCTGTTTGTCTTGCAGACATAACATCGGAATGGTCTCCGAAGATTGAAAGTGCCTGAGCAGCAAGAGTTCTGGCAGAAACGTGAAAAACTGTAGGAAGTAATTCGCCGGCAATCTTGTACATATTAGGAATCATCAGGAGAAGTCCCTGAGAAGCAGTAAAAGTAGTAGTCAGGACACCAGCCTGAAGTGCCCCGTGAAGCGTACCTGCAGCACCCCCCTCGCTCTGCATCTCCACAACCTTAACGGCCTCTCCGAAGAGATTCTTTTTCCCATAAGCAGACCATTCATCCACATACTCTGCCATCGTAGATGAGGGAGTGATAGGATATATGGCTGCCATCTCGCTAAACATGTATGCAACATGCGCTGCGGCGTAATTACCATCACAGGTAATAAATTTTTTTTCTTTTGCCATAGCTTTTTTGTTAGAAATTAGTACTTTTTATATTTATTAATCTTATATTTAATTATTTATCTCTATATTTGGAGAGTGATATATGACTTTTAGATGTGCAATAAAAAAATAACACCCCGCGCTCTTTTGATAATTGCGGAGATGTCATCTGATATCTTACCTGCTTTTTTGTTCAACCAAACATTCTCGCCGGGGCTCTTGAGGAGCCCGACGAGCTCTGTCTCTGTATCGAACTCTTTTGCTATTTGATAGTAATTTGGCATATTATATACTACCCGTCAAAAATACGATATTTTTTTAAAACTTAAAAGGATTTTCACTATTTTTATGCACCAGTAAACCTAAATAAATATACTATGAAAAGATGTTTTTTAATAGCAATTGCACTGATAGTTTCATTAACATCTCAGGCACAAAGCGGTACGATCAAAGTGTTAAACGGGAAGGTAGTTGAGGGTGATTTTTTCAAAGAGAAGCTTTATGTCTTTGATAAATATATAAACGGAAGAATAAGATTATCAGACGGAACGGTTTACGTGGGAGATCTTAACATCAATACTCTGGGCCAGACAGTAAGGGTCATTACAGACACCGGAGACACTATTGCTATTAAAACAGAGAAGCTGGTAGAGGCAGTAAGTGCAGGGAACACTCTTTTTCTGAAACTTAATAACACCTATGTACAGGTACTAAATACATCTGGTGACACCTATTTGGGAATATCAAGGGTTCTTAAGCTTGGTCAGGAGAAGATTGAGGGGGCATACGGCGGAACCAATGAGGTCTCCTCTATTGCCAAGTACTCCTCCGTGGAGGTGGAGAACAGACTGGAGAAAATTGTGGGCAGCAGCAATATCCGCTATGACTATTACGAAAATATACACCTGATTAAGGGTGGCAAGATACTTCCTGCAACTAAAAAGAATTTTGAGAAACTATTCTCAGATCAAAAGAAGATGATTGAAAGTTATATTGTCGAGAACAATATAAAATTCAATCATAATGAGAGTGTAATACAACTGTTCAACTATCTGGCAAACAGTAAGTAATTCTATTTATAAAGAGTTTCTGCAATTGCAGAGTGCTACTGATGACCAGATACCACGCTTTCGGGGGCAATCTTCTTGATTAAGCCCTGAAGAACATTTCCGGGACCCAGTTCCACAAACTCTCTCGCTCCGTCACTCCACATATTCTCCACAATTTGCCTCCACCTTACGGGTGCCGTGAGTTGGGTAATGAGATTCTCTTTAATTTTCTTTGGGTCGCTGTTTGGCAGAGCATCTACATTTTGGTAAACAGGGCATACAGGTGCTTTGATATCTGTTGCCTCAATGGCAGAGGCCAGCTCCTTTCTTGCAGGTTCCATAAGCGGTGAGTGAAATGCGCCTCCTACTGCCAGAACCAGAGCTCTCTTTGCCCCTGCGGCTTTTAGTTGCTCACACGCCAGATTAACAGCCTCCACGCTCCCGGAGATCACGATTTGCCCATTACTGTTAAAGTTAGCCGGTACCACTACTCCCTCAATTTTTGCGCAGATTTCCTCTACGATTTTGTCGTCCGATCCAAGAATTGCGGCCATAGTGGATGGCTCCAGTTTGCAAGCCTTTTGCATTGCCTGAGCCCTTGCCGAAACGAGTCTCAATCCATCTTCAAAGTTCATTGCTCCTGCTGCTACCAGTGCACTGAACTCACCCAAAGAGTGTCCCGCCACCATATCGGGATTAAAGTTCTCAATACACTTTGAGAGTATTACAGAGTGAATAAATATGGCAGGTTGTGTAACATTTGTCTGTTTAAGCTCTTCGTCGCCTCCTTCAAACATTATGTCTGTAATACGGAAACCAAGAATCTCATTTGCTTTCTCAAACATCTCTTTTGCAAGCGGATGGCTATTGTAGAGATCTTTGCCCATCCCGCTAAACTGTGCTCCCTGTCCGGGGAATACAAATGCTTTCATATTTTAAATTATTGATTACCGGGCAAAGTTACATTTTTTAGTGAAAATTAAAATAGCTATATTTGCCGCCCAGTGACGGCCCCGTAGTTCAGCTGAATAGAACGTCAGATTCCGGTTCTGAAGGTCGGGGGTTTGAATCCCTTCGGGGTCACTAATTTTAGTTCTTGCTAACAAAAGGCACTCTCTGATTTTGAAAATCCTCCCCACCTTACGGCGGGTCCCCTCCCTCTTCGGGAGCCAATGTTTTCTAAATCAGAGAGTTCCTTTTCCTCTTTTTGCCTTGTGACCCAGAAGGGTTTATTTTCGGGTGAAGCGAATTTCTCGGGTTGGTGTGTTGTTGTGCATACCATCCCAGGAGAGGATGAATTTTACCTGTTTACCTCTCTCCAGTGTTGAGAGGATTGGGGAGATGTCAAATGATACTCGTCCGAAGGTGCGATAGATTTGGGCGTCACCTTTTGCATTATGTCGGAACTTTAGGTAAATTTTGTCGGAAGTGCTATTTTGCTCATCTACCACAAGGTTAACCATATGAGTGATGTTTGGAAGGTTACGGAAGATGTTAAAATTGATATTGAAGTACTTGGAGCTAATCCAGGCATCAACTACTTCCGATCTGTCGTTGCCGATACTGTCTTGTTGAGCAGGGGTATTAACATCTGTGGAATAGAGTGCGGGTTTGGAGAGTACGCTGAACAGATCATTAAGTACAATAGGGTACTTAGATGTTGAGTCATTGAGTTGGATCCTGCCTCCTGTGATTTTGTAATCTGCAATAACCCTTTGTCCCACTTTTACCGATGCGTAAGGTATTCTATTCTCAACTATCTCAAGAATTGCTCCGTTGTCCAGGCGGATAGAGTATCCGGGTGATCCATCTGCAATTTCGCCATAGCTAATAAGGAAATTTCCTCTGTTATGGTCATCTTTTTCACATCCGGCGGCGAATGGTAAAACCAATAGAATAGCCGCGGCAAGTCTAATAAATGTTCTTTTCATATTCTATCAGATTAAAGTTACTTCTAGATATGAGATGCAAAAAAGATTCCAAATGTTGCATAAATAGAGATGTCGCAACAAATCAGCAAAAGTATTTTTGGATCTGAAAGTTAGTCTACAAAAGCAATAATCTCACCTTTTTCGACTGTATCTCCCTGTTTTGCAAAGATCTGAACAATTTTACCTGTTTTTGGAGATTTTAAGAGCTCGAGGCCGTAAAATGTCTGAACAAAACATATCGCTTTATCTTCTTGTACAGAGTCTCCAATAATTGGCGCAGATGATTTGTCTGTTAAATCATACTGCCATAGAAGCTGACCTTTAACAGTTGCTTGAACCGGTTTGGCTTGAGGGTATTTTTCAAGAATTTTCTCTACATCGAATTTAGGAACCTCAAGTACCGGACGCTTGATTATTATTGGTGCTCCGGCCTTCTCTTTTGCCGCCTCCAACTCCTGCTCGAAACGCTGTTTTGCAACTCCGCTCTTATAATCGCGGTATTGTCTCTCGTGCATTGCAAACTCAAACAGCTCCTCATCGTCCTCTCCCTGTTCCCAGTTGTTTTCAACCATCTCTGCTCTGAATTTTTCCAGTTCATTTGGAAATGCATCCTGAGGTGTACCTGTATAGAACTCTAAACCTTTATCCTTTGCAATCTGAATCAATTCCGGGTCAAGTTCTCCGGGCAGTTTACCAGTCTTACCAAGAATCATATTCCAGGTGTCCTTGTCAATTGTAGACCATCTAGGCTCACCCTTAAGGGTGTGCATCAGGTTCATAAGGGCGATGTTCTTCACATACTGGCTGAAAGGCGTTACCAAAGGAGGATATCCCATCTTTGGCCACACATACTCTACCTCGTGGAAGAGCATAACTACCAGTTCGTTAAGCTGAAGTTGCCTCTTTCCCTGATTCTTAAGAGATGAATTTATAGCTCCGTGGAATCCTTTGAGATCTGCCATCATAGAGCCCATCATTCCACCCGGAAGACCACAGCCAACTAAAAGTGAGGTCATCTGCTTATTACCCGGGTCAATAAAATATCCCAGGTAGTCATCCATAAAGCTCTGGGTTAGTCTTCTCGCCTCCATATATGCCTCCATATTGATCTCCTTAACCAGGAAACCGGCATCCTTCATCATCGCCTGGATTGTGATAACATCCGGGTGAACCATTCCCCAGGAGAGTGGTTCCATCGCTACATCAAGATAATCTGCACCTGCACGGGCAACCTCAAGCATAGAGGCGACCGAAAATCCTGGTCCGCTATGTCCGTGATATTGAACAACTATGTGCGGATATTTATCTTTAATGGATTTTGTAAGCCGTCCCAGAAATGCAGGGCGTCCCACTCCTGCCATATCTTTTAGGCAGATCTCATCACAACCGAACTCTACAACTTTATCTACCAAACCCATATAATACTCAACCGTGTGAACAGGGGAGTAAGTAATACTGAGAGCCACCTGAGAAATCATTCCACCTGCCTTGGCATACTTTACAGAACCTTCGAGGTTTCTGGAGTCGTTGAGTCCGCAAAAAGATCTGGATATATTTGTTCCCTGTTTTGCCTTTACCTTGTACATCAGCTCGCGTACATCTGCAGGAACAGGGTTCATTCTCAATCCATTGAGCCCTCTTTCAAGCATATGGGTCTGTATGCCCGCTTTATTGAAAGGGGCAGTCCACTCACGAACCGCCTTGTTTGGATTCTCTCCAAAAAGCAGGTTGACCTGTTCGAATGCACCTCCGTTTGTCTCAACACGGTCAAAACACCCCATCTCAATAATAACAGGAGCAATCTCTTTGAGCTGATGAACCATTGGAACATACTTTCCCGATGATTGCCACATATCTCTGTAAACCAGAGAGAATTTAATTTCGCGAGCCATAATTCTATTTGTTTTATTAACTAAATCAAGGTTGCTAACAAGCGGCAAAAATATATATTTAGATTGGAATAATTGCTATCAATATGGGGTTGCTTACACTCAATTTTAAATATTTATCTCCTGGTCAGATTTTTTATTATTTTTTTTAAAAATTTATTAGTACTTTTGCAGCCCGATAATTCGGGAACACGGTGGTCGTAGCTCAGTCGGTTAGAGCGCTAGTTTGTGGCACTAGAGGTCGTGGGTTCGAACCCCATCTTCCACCCAAAGAAAAAAGCCCGGCATAAAATGCCGGGTTTATTTTTTGCTGTTACCGCCAAGCTCGCTTGAGCGTTAACGAGCAATAATAAAACCAACTTGAAAAGTTGGCTTTTTTCTTTGTAGGCCCCCTCGCAGGGCTCGCCGAGCGGAGCGAGGCAACATTCCCCTGCGGGAAGATGCGGCAAATTTATTTGCCTGCAACAGGCGAGTAATAAAAAGGGCACCGCCCTTCTTGTTTTTTCTTTGTAGGCCCCCCCCGCAGGGCTCGCCGAACGCAGTGAGGCAACATTCCCCTGCGGGAAGCAAGTCCTGACTAATGTTCCCCACGTGCTTAAACGCCACATTTTCAACCTCTCGGTTTATTTTGCAAAGCACAGATAATCAAATGCATTTTTTTAAAATATCACTAAAAACGCAAAGCCTCCCTTGCTAAAGCGCATTAATAGAGCGAATTGCAAAATAAACCGAGAGGTGTGAAACTTCCGCGCAGCGGTAGACACACCTGCGTAGCAGACCGCATCCATTGGAGTATTTTGTAATTAATTGTAATTCAAAGATATAATCCCAATGACTTTGCATTTAGGATGGAGTTGACAAAAAGTATATATCACAATATAGGTATAATGCAAAAAACTCCCGAGGATCAAAAAGTTATGTGTGGAACTTTAGCAAATCCACTCATACACCATTAGGTCTGCTACGCAGGATTTTTTACTGCTTCGCAGGAGCTAGTACACAACCCTTGCCAAGGTCTACTTCTACAACCTCGTGGTTGTTCCGTTCCCTCTGTAAGCCGGGGCAAATAGCGATTTGATAATAGGAACGCCTGTGGAAAAATCGCCTTTGTTGTTCACTATAAAACGCTCCCGGATAATATGCTGCCCTTCGGGAAGCAGGTTGAAGTAGTACTCAATTGATGAGTTCTTTATTTCTTTGTAATATGAGATGAAATACCCCGACCTCTCATCCAGAGCCACCAGCGATGCCGGGAGTGGAGATGAAAGTATTACGTAAGATCTGTTCTCAGAGTTCTGAATCCGGCAAACAATCTCTACCAGATCTCCGGGCGAGAGTTTGTCACCCTCTTTAATCTCCACAAGCCGTTCACCACCTTTATCTGCAACCACCTTGTAGAAAACACGGTCAAGCGACAAGCCGTTTCCGAAACTTTCAATCTGGTCGTCCCTTATAACTGAATTGTGAATAATGTTTACAAATTCCGGATAATCAGATTTTTTGGTAATTGTCACCAGCCCCCTCTTAATGTCGCGACTGAATTCCGACCTCTCTCCGGATGTTCTCATAAACTTGATATCTGAGAGTTTATCTGCACGAAGTAATGCAGATATAGCATCAGTAGTCCATAATCCAGCTTCCCAGTACTGATTCTCTTTCTGTAGCAATATCCACCGGGCAATTCCGGTAACCATCTCTTTATCACCTGTATTTGCAAACAAATTGAGCAAAAATGAGTGGGATGCAATTTCATTATTTACCATACCCACATACGGTAATACGGTATTCGGGAAGTAATATCCAGTAGTTCTGTTTTTTACGGCATGCTCCCTAATGGAATTTATGTATTTTGCGGCAGATTCATCCCGACCCCAGGAAATAAGTGCAGCGGCAATATGTGCATTAACCATAACGGTATTGTTTGCGTCCTGATTTTCGAAACGATTCAGATAGAGCGCGATAGTATCTTTTAAACCAGTCGGCATCTCGAATTGCGGGTAGAGGGACCGCACTCTCAGATACACTTCATAAAATAAAGGGACAACATCGGAACCGTACCTCACTTTCTGACGCGAGAGGCTGTGCTGATATAGAAAATGGTCATCTATTGTCTTGACCGCCCTCTTTAACAACGCATTCTCCTGTTCGGAAAATGTGAACTTACCCACATTTGCAATTTCATTAACCTTTTCAAGAAACAGATAGGAGAGGTAGTAAATTCCATTCATTCCCGGAAACCAGCAGAAGAAACCCTCACTGTCATACAGGTAATCAAACTGAATAAACGCCTCTTTCCGGAAACTCTCAAGATCGGAATCTCCGAAGTAACTCTTCGCATACAAGGCTCCCAACCAAGAGAAGAGGTTTTTTGAAGCCGGGCTCCTCATCAACTTTAACTCATCGGTTAGAATTTCCGAAGGATTGGAGATTTTCACCTCAGAATCCTTAGTAATCTTATATTTATATCGCCCCTGCTTTTCGACAGGGTGAACATCGCTCCGGGCGACTGCACTCCGTACAGGCAGCACCTTAACGACATTCTCTTCGCCATCGGAGTAGCTGTCAGAGACGAGCAAAATCTTAACTTTAAGAGTATCTGTCACCCCTTCCGGAATAAAAATCTTCCACTCAACACCCCTCTGCTCTCCGGGAGCAAGGATAAGCTCCTTCGTGCCAATTTTATCTTCACCCGATTTTCCTTTCAGAATTCCATCTGCATAAGCCTCACATAGAGTCCTTAGCGAATCCTTGCCCAGATTAACGGCCACCCCCGAAACAACCAGAGAGTCCCCCTCCCTTACAAACGAAGGCACATTTGACTGAATCATCAACTCTTTGCTTACAGTGAACTCCTCCTCCAAAGTAGTGCTATTCAGGGTTTTATCGTGCACCATCATAAGCACTTTAAAAGTAGAAAGCAGATGCGATGTGTTAAACCCTATATTTATCTTCCCGTTTTTATCTGGATAGAGCTGCGGCTTGAACAGCAACGTCTCATTGAAGTTTTTTCGAACTGTAATATTATTATCATCGTTTGATGATTTTGGGGAAATTAATGAAGATCTGTTAGTTAGTGAGTTATATGTTGCAATAAACGGAATCTCGTCTTCTATGACTAGGTTTTCTGACAATGTGAAAAAATTTCCTTGAACTCCGGTAAATGATTTTGAGTGTGCGACACGCGGATAAGCAGATAATTGCTTCCTGCCTGCAGATATTAAAAAACCATTTTTTTGCCATATTTCGGTTGATTTATCATAAACCGATACAATCATTTCTGCACCTGAAACCGGATTGTTGTACTGATCCAGGATACTAACTTTCAAAGAGTCATTTGATGCCGGCAAATATTTTTTTCGGAGATTTGAAATGTTTAATTTATAGTCAATGAATTTTTTGGGTTTAATTTTAATTACCTTATTTTGAGGGTAAAATTGACCTTCTATAATAGTAGTTAGTAAAACATATACAGCACTTGATTCTGTATCAGGAATATTAAAAACATAATGTTCTAACCCTTTTTGTGTAACCAGTGCTTTTCTCAAGAGCAGAGAATCACCCCCGAAAACCTCCATTTCCGTAAATAGGCTGTCTGCCGAAGTGCCTAAATAAAATTCTATTTTTTCTTCGCCTGGCTTTTCTTCAGGACAATGGTAAAAATAGTAATTATCATCAGGAACTACTTTATCTGTTTCGTGAAACAGGGTAAATGCAGATGAGTCTTTTATTTCATTTCCATATTCATCGTTGACTAAAGAGATAATTGCATATTTACCACTTTTAAGACCGGACAGATTGGGTGTTATGCTAGTATTTGTGATAAAACCTCCCCTAATTACAACACCATTTTTATCATTGTCAAGAGATATTATCTTATAATCACCCTTTAAAAATTTATTCTTTTGATAGTATCCGGTTGTGTAAACATTAAAATTATAACTCCATTGAGCGCAAATGGTTGGTGGAACATAACAGCTTATATATAAAGGAATTTCTCCAACATTAAAATGCTTTTTAAGAACATTAGATTCTGAATTCATAGAGGTCGCAATAATATCAATTCCGCATTTAATCCATTTTGCATTATGCTTTTTAAGTAAACTGTCTGTAACTATACCCAAATTAACACAGAACATTCCCAAAGAGTCAGTTACTGTTTGAGATGCTTTAAAAAGATCAAAGCAGTAACCCATAAATTCATTTTTGTGAAACATCTCAGGATATGTTGTATAGCTTATTTTAATACCTTTCATAGGATAACCGGCAAACGATTTAACTGCTCCTCTTATAATGATCTCCTCCCCTTTACGAAAACTATCTTCAGGATTATCAGTAATGATATAGAACGAGTCTCTTTTTTTATCTTCAACTCTTATCGCAAGTTGGATATTATTGTATTTGTTATAGCCATCAATACTTGAGGATTCAATAGTGTACATTCCCGTTCCTGTATTGCATCCTATAGGAAAAAATCCGGAAGCTGAACCAAATTCATTGGATTCAAGAGTCCTAGTCTCGAGAATAACTCTTTTTGGACTCTTCAGGGTCAGAGTGACTTTATCGTTACTATTAACATAGAATCCATTGGATGTGTTGAATAGAATTATTTTAAAGTAGATAGTATCTCCAGGCCGATATGTTGTTCTGTCACTGAAAAAATCAATAATATTGGGTTTCCCGTTATTATAAATAGCAGTGTTAATTTTAAACAGATTAGTTTGAGGCCCATTAATCCCGGCACTGTATAGTAAGTGGTTATAAGAATTATTGATATTAGGTAGATCAATCTTTGTGAATCCATCAAAACGATACTCAGCGGCACTTACTACTCTGTTTTTCGATGGAACATTATTTTCGGCACTTCTGACAAATTCTGAAAAAACAATTTCTGCTTTTTTTAGTGGTTTCCCACTTTCAAAATCAACAGCATAAAAGGTGTACTTCTCTCCTGAAATTTTGTGTACGATTGCATTTTTATTAACAAATACCCTCGAAATGCTTTTTAATCCTTTTTCACCAGCCTCAAAATTAATTATATATATCCCTTCTTCCTTTAATGTGAGTTTAAAAAAATCTCTGTTATACATAGCAAAGAGATTATTTTTAAACGGAATAGCATACTCAGAATGAGGTTCGGCATCTATTTTCAATAATGAGTTATAGTTGAACAACCAACTTAATTCTGCATCTCTAACTAACAGTGAAGAGAGATTGGTAACTTTATATACTTTTATTTTACCCTCCTGAATATTTCGGTGAACAATCTTTATTTCAAACTCTTTTCCCGGATACACCTGATTATGGTGTGTTATATATGCCGATTTACGGATAATGTTGCTCTTTATATAATCTAATACCGAAGTTCCTGCACTATTGGGATGCCTTTTGATCCAATAATTACAATACTCCAATAACTCTTTATATCCCTTTGCTGTAGAGTCATTAGCACCTATTCCGTCTCTTCTGTTTTCTCTGTCGAGTTTATTATCCTTCATAGTTGCAAGCTCTCTTACAAATAGAGTAACATTCTTGTAATCTTTATATTGCTCGACTATCTCTTCAAATTCAGGAATGTAATTCTCTTTTTTTATAAAACGAGAACTGAACAGCCCTTTAAGATCAATCTGTTTATATTTGGTAAATAAATAATTATCTGTATTGCCGGATTGAAACTCAAATAACTCACGAATAAGAGAATCTCTTTTTAGCTTCAGTTCGTTCATCAGATCTACTTTTATATAATATGAAGGAGAGCTTTTGTTATAATCAAAATAGTCACGTTCGCTCATAGAATTTATGATACTCATCAAAACATATTCGTAAAGAGAAGGACTTATATAGTGTTGCATATAATCCCCTCTTTCAATCACCTTTATCCATCTATTCCCCTTTTCGTTTTTTATTTGTTCACTGATTTTTATTAAATCATTGAACCATTTTAATTTTATATTCTGAATTTTTTCAAGTTCCGGATATTTTGCGGAGTAGTTATCTGACAATAAATGCTGCAACATATAACTCTTAAATACCGCACACGCCACAGGGTCCTTAAAATCGCCAACTTTCGCCGTAAACTCGTCGATTATTGCCTGCTTCATATTCCAGTTTATTCTGGATGTATTGTGGATAATTACACCGGCGGCCATTACCATATCGGGATAAAGCTCATTGAGGCTGCCTAGAGTGTAAATTTCACGTGATGTCGATATTGCAGTAGCAGGCAGATTACCTAGTTGTGCTCTCTCTACACTTTTCCATAATTCATCAATTTCTTTAATCATCTTCTCTCTGCCCTGTGAAAAACCGGAATAGGAGGATAGAGAAAAAAGTATAACTCCCAGAGAGAGGCTAATGATTCTAAAGGGGTTTTTTGATTGCATATATTGCTATATTTTAGAGCGTTAATATACAGACATTTTTAATTTTAACAAAAAAAATTGCAATGTTTGTAATATTTAATACATTTGCAAAACGTAAGCCAAACAAGATTGAACACAATGACTTCGCACAACGCAACTTTCTTTTATTATTACTTCTTTTATAGCAAAGGGGGCGGATGCGTTATTGTATAATATGTAAAACATAGATTAATAATGTGGAGGCCCCGAATTTCGGGGCCTCTTTTTTTTAAATACAGGCCAAATGGAGATATTAAATGAGACTTTACCACTGATTTGTGCATCGTCAAGAACCGATGCGGTTCAGGAGTATTACTTCTCCCACAAATTACGGGAGATTGAGCAGATGCGAAGAGCAGGTGCAGATATTATCAACCTGGGAATCGGGAGTCCGGACCTCCCCCCATCTGCAGATACTGTTTTCACTCTTACAAAGGGTGCTTCTAATCCCAAAAATCACGGTTACCAAAGCTATCAGGGGATTGGCGAACTTAGAGAGGCATTTGCAGGGTGGTATAAAAGATATTTCAATGTAGAGCTAGACCCCTGCACAGAGATCTTGCCCTTGATGGGCTCCAAGGAGGGTATTATGCATATAAGTATGGCATTTATCAACCCAGGTGATGAGGTTCTTGTACCCGACCCGGGTTATCCAACCTACTCATCTGCAACGAAACTCTCCGGCGGGGTGGTTAGAAACTATTCACTCACAAAAGGGGGAGAGTGGTATCCTAATATTAAGGAGCTGGAAGAGAGCGACCTGAGCAGGGTTAAAATAATGTGGATAAATTATCCCCATATGCCTACAGGGCAAAAAGCTACAGTAAAACTATTTGAAGAGCTTGTGACATTTGCCCGCAGACACTCAATTCTGCTCTGTAACGACAACCCCTACAGCTTCATTCTTAATAAAGATCACCTGAGCCTGCTCTCAATAGATGGCGCAAAAGAGGTGGCACTGGAGCTAAACTCCCTTAGCAAGTCACACAATATGCCGGGCTGGAGAGTTGGTATGATTGCCGGGCATAGTGCATACATTAAGGATATTATAAAGATCAAAAGCAATATGGACTCCGGAATGTTCAAGCCACTTCAACTGGCTGCAGCAGATGCTCTTAGCAGTGGAGATGAGTGGTACGAATCTTTGAACAGAGTTTATGCTAAGAGGGCGATTATTGCAGGCAGGATTTTGGAGCAGCTCGGCTGCCGTTACGACAAAGGGCAGTGTGGGCTCTTTCTCTGGGGTGAGATTCCGCACTATTACCATAACGCACAGGAGCTCACAGAGTACCTGCTTCATAACGCCTCTCTTTTTATCACTCCCGGGTTCATCTTCGGAACTAATGGCCAGAGATATATAAGAATCTCACTCTGTGCTCCGGAAGAGCTTCTCGAGAGCGCTCTCGAAAGAATAAGGAGATCACAACTATGAATGTTTCAATTATTGGCCCCGGTTTAATAGGGGGTTCGTTTGCACTTGATCTTAAAGAGGGTGGTTTGGCAGACAGAGTAATAGCTGTGGATACCAATCCGGAGCACCTCTCAAGAGCAATAGAGCTGGGGCTTGCAGATGAGGGGGCTTCGCTGGAAGATGCAGTTGAGCGTTCGGAGCTCATAATTCTCGCTGTTCCGGTAGATATAATCAGAACACTTCTTCCAATGATTCTCACGATGATTGAGGGGAGCAATAAGATAGTTGCAGATATGGGCTCAACCAAACTAGCTATTGCAAAAGGGGTTGTGAATCACCCTGCCAGAGGGCGCTATGTGGCACTTCACCCAATTGCCGGTACAGAGTTCTCCGGTCCAGATGCTGCTTTGTGCGGGTTGTTCAGGAATAAGAATGTGATAATTTGTGACAGAGAGCTTTCGGACAGAGATGCTTTGGAGAGAATCACATCTATACTAAGCTCTACGGGGA
>Ga0351884_1143_pt1 | contig 19389 bp, 11 predicted proteins | sample BONcelFGM3001F15_FD_206773 | JGI IMG/M metagenome (GOLD analysis project Ga0351884, IMG submission 206773) | Enriched cells from coal bed in the Powder River Basin, Montana, United States - BONCAT cells FGM rep3 HSBNCT.FGM.300.1.F15 ...
AGCAAATCAACGTCACTGCTCTCTTTTGCACGGCCATCGGCGTACGAACCGAACAGTTTAACGGTTTTGATCGGATAAGCCGGCGCAATCTGCATGACCGCTTCTCTTATTTGTTCGACTGACAACACAATTTCTCACTCCTTTTAAAAAGGGTTCTTTGTTTTTATAGGATATCGAACGGAGCTTATTATTCTGCCATTAACTCCTCTAAAACATACTTGCATTATACCACATTTACATAATATTAGCCATAAAAAGGCAACTTTAACGTTCCCACCCCGCTTCCTTTTGCCTCGGCTCCGTCACTTTCTCCTTCAATTCTTTCTCGTCCAGCACCACAGGCTTGTCCGGTTTGTCCAGGCTCAGCTCAATATTGATCGCAGCCACCTGCTCCAGTTTATCCTTTAGCTCTTTTTCATACAGAAAAGGCTTTTCTTTTTCAGCCACAGCGTCCGCAAGTTCTTTTTGACATTGACGAATTTTTTCTTCCGTGTTGCATATTTTTTCATCCAGCGAATTCAGAGCGTTGTCCATGCGCTGAATCAGGCCGGCGCTGCTCTCCCCCATCTCCACGGTATGGTCAAGCGCACCTTTGATTACAACAAAATGCTTTTTGTCAAATGTGTCAAATTTCATTCCCAGCTCAAAACCGCGATATTGCCCGACAGGCACAATCCTGTCCGGCACATTTGACTTTTTGGCCAACTCTTTCAGACCGTCGCCTGCCGCGGCCTTTTCAGTAAACGTTTGGCCGACCAGCGATATACTGAACTCCTTATTTTCATGGCCAGCATATGTCGCCTTGTCCGTGTTCAGCTTGCACAGTAAATTTTCCGCGCTTTTAATCTGGAAGGGCAGGTCATGGTTCACAGCGTTCTGCAGCCTGTACTGTTGCGTCCCATGCTGGTTTTTGAGCAGTTGCAACCGGGCAATCTCAAGATCAAGGTCCATCTTCTCCTTAATTTTCGGGTTTCCGCTTGCAATTGCTTTGACTTCGGCATAGGTAAGCGTATCGTTGTCAATGTCATCCATACGGCGCGCCGGTGGCTTATTGGTCATAATCTGACTAATGAACCGCTGCTTGTTCTCTAAAATCTGATAATTGTAGCTGTCAAACGTCCCTTCTGTCACGTAGCGATAGATCTCCACTTCTTCATTTTCATTTCCCTGTCTAAGGATCCTGCCGTGGCGCTGCGTTAAATCCCGGGGCCGCCAGGGCACATCGAGGTCGTGCAGGGCATACAGCAACCGCTGCACGTTTGTACCCGCGCCCATCTTGGCCGTGCTGCCCATCAGAATGCGAATACTCCCGCTTCGAACCTTGCCAAACAAAATTTCCTTCTGCACATCCGTCTTGGCGTCGTGTACGAAAACAATCTCCCGCTCCGGTATGCCCATCTTCATGAGTTTGGCCTTCATGTCCTGGTAGACGCTGTATTCTTCTTCCCCGCGCGGAGTAGAAAGGTCGCAGAAAAGCATCTGCGTCAGGCGTTTTTCTATCTTTTCAAGCCAAATCCGGTGCACCCGCTCCGCGCAGGCATTGGTCTTGCTGCCTGAATCGTCGGGCAGAAGCGGGTCTATCAGCCGTTGGTCCAGCGCCAGCTTGCGCCCGTCGCCCGTCACGCTCAGCATATTGGCTTCCCTGGGATCGATCAGGCCCGCCCGTATCTGCTCGGTCAGTTCCACCAGGCCGTCCACCAGTCTTTCCTGTAGCTCGCTGGGTTTGAGCGCAATCGTCTCCACTTTTCCGCCTTTAATGCGTGGCACAGGCAGTTTAAGCATTTCAGCCGTCTGCACATCCGCAAACTCGGCAAACATAGCGGTCAGTTCGGGCAAATTGTGAAAAGTTGCGAGGCGAGTCTTTGTACGGTATCCCTTGCCCGAAGGCGCAAGCTCCAGCACGGTTCTGGTGTCCGCAAACACGCTCACCCAACTATCAAAATGCTCAAGTCCTCTTTTGCGCAGTTCCCCATACTGCAGGTACCGCTGCAATGTGTACATCTCCGAAAGCGTGTTGCTGATGGGCGTTCCGGTCGCAAATGTCTGCCCGCGCCCGTCCGTAATCTTATCGATATACTTCCCCTTCATATACAAATCGGAAGCCTTCTGGCTCTCCGCCTGCCCGATCCCGGCAACGTTCCGCATCTTTGTTTGAACAAGCAAATTCTTGAACTCATCGCTTTCGTCCACCATCAGCCTGTCGATTCCGAGCTGTTCAAAGTCGATCACATTATCCTTGCGGGTGGTATCGTTCAGCCTTTCCAGTTTCAAGGCAAGGCTCTTTCGGGTGCGCTCCATCTGTTTGATTGTCCAGTTTTCCTGATGTTCCGCTTTTGCCTCGGCAATACCCTCCATCAAATCGTCCACCTGCTCCTGTATGAATGCTTTTTGCCATTCAATAGACATAGGTATCTTCAAAAGCTGCGAATGCCCCATAATGACGGCGTCAAATTCACCGGTCGCGATTCTCGCGCAAAATGTCTTGCGCCGGTGCGTTTCAAAATCTCGTTCCGTAGCAACCAGTATGTTGGCCCCGGGATACAACCGCAGGTATTCGCCCGCCCATTGTCCTGTCAGATGGTTGGGCACCGCGATCAATGTTTTTTGCGTAAGCCCGATCCTTTTAGCTTCCTGCGCCGCCGCGACCATTGTGAACGTCTTCCCGCCGCCCACCTCATGCGCCAACAGCGTGTTCCCTCCATACAGGATGCGCGCCACTGCGTTCCGCTGGTGTTCACGCAGCGCAATCTCGGGATTCATGCCTACAAACCTGATATGCGAGCCGTCGTAGCTGCGGGGACGGATGTTGTTAAACAGGTCGTTGTACTTGCGTACCAGCCGTTCCCGGCGCTCCGTATCCTCCCAGATCCAGTCGCGGAACGCGTCATGGATCACGGTCTGTTTTTGCTGTACGGCTATGGTTTCGGCCTGGTTTAAAACCCGCCGCTCTTTGCCGTCCGCGTCCCGGACAGTGTCGTATACCTGCGATGTTCTTAAATTGAGGCTGTCCTCGATGATCTCAAACGCGGTCTTCCTGCGTGTGCCGTAGACTTCAGTAGCACGAATATTGTTATGCACCATCCCTTTGCCTTCAATTGCCCAGTTGCCCGTATACCTTGAATACTGTATTTGGATATATCTCTGGAGATACGATGGAGGCTCTATAAGTTCAATCCAAAACGCGCGGATATCCTCCGGCTCCAGCCAGGTGGAGCCCAGCCGCACGTCTATGTCCACAGCCTCCAGGTCCTCGGGCTGCACGGTCAACAGGGCGTCCACATTTTCCTGATATTCCGAATGCTCCGCGGCTGCGCTGCGTGCCGCCTCCAGCTTTTCCCGCACATTGCCGGACAAATATCCGTCCGCCGTCTCCCATCCTGCATACCGGTCCGGGCTGGACAGAGGATTCTTATATATCACTCCCTTCAGCTCTGAAATGATTTCATCCGGCTCTTTCCCCGAAAGATACGCCATAAATCCAATGTCCACCCGCGCCCGTTCGGACAGGCTTACCATCAGGGCTTCCATTGCGGTATCCGTATGCGTAATCAGCCGGTAGGAGCGGATGGTGCGCTGGGTGAATATCTCGGCTTTTTCCGCCGTTTTCCTTTCCTCGTCCAATATCTCCAGCGAACAAAGCAGTGGATAGGACGCATCCTGCTCAAACGCCAACCTGTTTCCCCGGCTGTTCATAATCCCATATTGCCGGGTATACGCGTCGTACAGGCTGTTCAGCCTGCTTTGCAGGTCATGGACCGTCTCGTCCGGCAGACCATCCATCTGGGCGTCGATCAATTCGCGGGTGCAATCCCGCAGTCGGATAAGCCCCATGACGCGCTCACGTACCGTGCCCTCCAGCTTCGTCCGGTCCATCCGGCTGTTCTCACGAAAATACAGCTTTCCGTCCACCTCTGCATAGCTGTAATTGCGCACTGCCGGATCGGCGGGCAGCCAGTCCTGTTTTTCCACGATATCGGTTTCCAGTTCGGCTACATGCTCGCCTATCTCGCCATGGATGTTTCTGGCCGCCGCCCCAAGCTGCTCCGCCAAGTCCGCGCCATCTATGGTCAGCAAAGTAGTATCCCTGCCGTTTCCGTACATACTGTCGTCAAACGACATTTTCCCCAGCATCATCTCCGGATGTTCCAGGTAATAATGATTAAGGGGTATACCGTCCTCCGTTTGCTCCACATACACCCATTCGGGCAGTTCCGCCACCGGCTGTTCCCTCTTTTTCAGAAACAATATATCAGTCGTGACCTCCGTCCCGGCGTTGGCGCGAAATGCGTTGTTCGGCAGGCGGATCGCCCCCTGCAGCTCGGCGCGCTGGGCGATGTATTTCCGCACGTCGGGATTTGCTTTGTCAAGCGTCCCTTTGGAGGTGATAAACGCAACGATTCCGCCCGGGCGTACCTTGTCCAGCGTTTTTGCTATGAAGTAATCATGGATTAGAAGATTGTATTTGTCATACCGCTTGTCGGCCACTTTATATGACCCGAAGGGCACGTTGCCGATGGCCACATCAAAAAAGTTGTCATCAAATGCGGTTTCCTCGAAACCCCGTACCTGTATGTCGGCTTCCGGATACAGTTGCTGTGCGATCCTGCCGGTGATGCTGTCCAGTTCCACGCCGTAAAGCCTGCTCCCCGCCATGCTGTCCGGCAAAACGCCGAAAAAGTTTCCGGAACCGCAGGCAGGTTCCAGGATGTTGCCGCCCTTGAATCCCATATTTTCCAGCGCCGCGTACATAGCGCGTATGACCATCGGCGTCGTGTAATGCGCGTTTAATGTAGACGCCCGTGCCGCCGCGTATTCCGGTTCGGTCAGCAGATCATTCAGTTCGGCGTACTCGCCGCTCCACTGGCTGTGTCCCTCGTCGAACGCCTGCGGGATTCCGCCCCATCCGGCGTATTGCGCCAACGTCTCCTGTTCCTCACGGGTAGCCTGCCGGCATTCACCTTCGATCTCTTTTAAAAGCCGGATCGCGTCTACGTTCCGCTTATACTTCGTTTTTCCACCCCCCACGCCCAGGTTGTCGTCCGTGATCCGGTAGTTGCCGGGACTGGTAAGGTTCGTGGTTTCGGTTGAAAGAGAAGAAGCAGGATGTTCTCCTGCTTCAAGCCGGTCTTCCTGCAGCCGTGCCAATTCGTCATCGGAGAGATAACGGTTCTGCCCGATGAGTTCTTTAAGCCGCCTGTGCACTTTTGCCCATGACACCGTGATTTCGTTTTCAAATCCGTGGTCCCTGAACCGCAAGCCCTTCGCGTCATGATCCACAAAGCCGCGCCGTCCGTTCAGATAGGTATGGGAATGCCCGCCGATGCCATACTCTTTTTTCAAAAAACCGACCGCGTCTTTTGTGTCCCTTGGGGTCGCATAAAACTCGTATATGCGGTATTTGCCAGCGTGAACACCGCTGCCGCGCAGCAGTTCCGCGTCTATCTCATTTAGCTCCAAAGAAAAAGCAGAGGGTTTTACCTCTGCTTCCGCTGCAACTTTGTTTATTATTGGCGGCTCTACTTCCCGTACACGATCTCCCGTATCACGATCTCGTCCGCCATGTCGCTGATCTGGTTGTTGTACCACACGTTCGCCAGGAAGTCCGTCTTCTCCGGCGGTTTGTATTGACGGCGCAGCTGCTCCGTCAGGGTGTCCTTCATCTCCATGGCCTGTTCCTGAATATCCAGGCAGTGCCTCATCAATTCCTCCGTCATACATAGAGAGTTGTACCGGGCCGGGAATTGTTCCTTCAGGTATTGTTTTCGCAGCAGCCCGAATTTGGTCAGGTTGACGCTGCGCTCCGCTTCCGATGTCTCCAGATTGGGCAGCAGCACGTCCCCTTCCTGCCTGTACGTGATTTCGATTCCGTTCATGTTCCTCTCTCCTTTCTTTTTGCGTCTGCTTGATTTCCCGCTCTATGCCCGCTAAAATGTCGTTGGTGATCTCATTTGCCGCAGTCCCTAATACCACGGTCGTCCGTTCGTCGTTGAAGTATGGCAGCCATGTAAAGGAACCTTCCGCATACTTCTGCAACCCGCAGCGCGAATACACGCAGTACTGCACGCTTTCCCTTAGCGTATCAAGAAAGCCCTGGCTCATTTCGTCCTCCGGCAGGCTTTCGATTAAGCTTTCGCCGTTCAATGACAGTTCTTTATAATATCCATCATATAACTCCCGGACACGCAAATCAACGATGCGGGAAAGCAGGGTTTCCAGTTCGATTTGGTCGTCTTTTTCCTGTCCAGGCCAACTCTGCAATAGCCATTGCCGCACCGCCTCGCGGTTGCCGCCGTCCAGCTTCCAAAGCCGTGGCCTGGTTTTTGCTTCTCCCACGGTATCCGAAACGTCAAACACATAACGGATGGTTCCGCCCTGGTTCCACGCGGCTATAGCGATCCCCTTGGCTCCCTTGCGAATATGCCTGCCCAGACGGTTCCATAGATCAAAGCTCGCGCAAGCTGTTGCGTCCGGACGTTGCGCGTATATGAGGACGGTGTCCCGAAAATCGTATTTGTACAGCCGGGATGCGGTGTCAAGATAGCTGGTCCACCTGTATTTGTCCCGTGTGAGGTTTATTATCGTGCTGCCGTATAACGACTTTAAACTGATGATTCCTGCCATTAAGACTCCCTCCCAAAAAATATATATAAAAAAAACACCAGGGTTACTGGTGTTTCCTTTCTAAAACAGTTTAATTTTTTAAAATAATGTTCTGTTTACTATTGCGAATGTATTACCGATTATTAGCCAAATGGGTAGTTTAAAGTGGTATCAGTTCGAAGATATCTTGTATGGCAATAACCATGATTCCGAGTTAGCAAATAATAATTCATTTGAGTTGTTCACAATAAGATTGTTATAACTTGAGACGATGTCATCTGAACATTTATTATTCTCTAATAAGTCTTTATTAATTAGAAGAGCTTTTGTAAGATTTAAAGGATAATATAATGATAGTTCTGAAGGTTCTATATTATCCATTGCGTGTGTATTAATTACAGGTTGATCTCCAGTTATGAAAGGAATAGTAGATTCATTTTTTAGAATATAACATTTATCCTCTTCATTAAGTATTAAATTCGTTAATGTATATCCAAACAGAGTAGCAATAACAAAGACCATTAAGTTGAAAGCACTGTCAAAATTATTAAATAAATAAGCGTATTCGCTTAGACTTTTCTCTACACTTGTTTTCATGTTTTTGGTACGATAAAACTGAAAGCATAAATATGTTATGAAACAAAAAAATTCATCAGATTGCTCGGTAACTATTGATAAATCGCCAGCACTGATTTTTTGCAAACCCGGGGAACCAATGCTTTCAACTGTACAATAAACTTCTTCTAAAAGGTTTTTAAGCATTAATTCAGTATCTGCTGTTCTTTCGTTTTTAATAATAAACAATAAATTTTCAAATGGTATAATCCAATCTTCAAGCATTTTTTGTAGTTCTATATCTTTTTGTGGTTCAATGAAGATTTTTCTAATCAGCTTACAATCAGAAAGCGTAAGATTATTCAGATTATAGAAATATCTTTGACTTGCAATATTTCTAGTATTCGTTGTAAAAAGCTTTTTACGTTCACGAAGACAAGCAATCATACCATCGACTAACCAAGGTTCTAAGTATTTTTGTTGAACATAATGCTGATTAGGTTTATCTTGTATATGGCTCATATGTATTCACCTGTCTTTTTGAATTGTCTCGTCCACAAAGCTCAATATTGAAACCATTACCTAAAAGTATAGTAATCATATTTCTAATCTATTTGAGAATGCTTAACGTACATTACTTTGCATTATAAACATAATGATCATTTCTAAAGGAAATTTTTAGATGCTGATTCTGCTAACGTAGTAGCTGGGCCATTGCCAATTTCTCATCCGCAGCATCATGCCGATTGAAGTCATATATAGCTGTATAATAGTTTTACCTCACAAAAAAATTAAATAAATCCTCTTTTTAATTATTGTACGAAAACTCGATTGTAAAACTTTTGCAAAACGCATAAATCGCTTGTTTTGTTTTTTATTGGCAGTGAATCCCAAACCATTTTTCTATAAGGAGCGTTATTTCCTTCAGATAATCGCGAGTCAATTATTGACACTATGCCTTTATCATCCTCAGATCTAATGAGGCGACCTATACCTTGATTGAGCTTGATTATCATTTCAGGGACTAATATTTCAAGCAACGGATCGGTTGCTTTATCACATTTGTCTTTGATTATTGGATCAGGAACTGGGAATGGCAGCTTGAAAACAATAACATTTGTCAATGATTCGCCTATGATGTTTATTCCTTCCCAATATGCGCCCGTCCCTAACAAAACAGAAGTTCGATCAGAACGAAACTGTGCTAATACACTTTCCTGCGAAGCGCCTGTGTTAGACTGTAAAAGAGTGTATGGCAAGTTCATTGATAATAACAAATCATAAACATAATTCATGTCGCTTTTGGCGGTGAACAGAATTAATGCGCGTCCATCAGATAGATGGAGTAGTTCTGCTATCCGCAAACTACCTGCTTTAATAAATTCATCTCTATATTTGGTGGGATGCGGTAAATCGTTGGCGCAATAAAGTAATGTATGTTTATCATAGGAAAATGGTGATGCTTTTGGCTCTGCCAAAATACCTTTAATTTTGCAAAAATCCGACTCATTAGGAAAGCCGATATTGGATACAAGATACCTATACATTTCCTCACATGAACCAGTATGCTTGTTTGTCAATGTTGCCGAAGTAAGAATACAAATATGTCTAGCTGAAAAAAACAGCTCGTTAATTTCTTCTGACAAATTGCGTGGACATATACACATTTTTAACGAAGTAGCATTGCTTTCAATTCGTTCAATCCATCCGATATTTTCATCAATATTTTTCAGGTTAGAGAAATATTCGGCAATTTCACTAAAACTGTCCACAACCATATTTTGCTGATCAGAGATATTGCTTTTTATATGCATTTGAATTTTTTCATTAAGATCAATAAGAACATTAGATACCCTTTGAATCTCATCCATTATTTCCTTGCTTGGCACAAAGAAAAAACGACCAGTTTCTATCTGAGCTTCATTACGATTTATCTGGTCATCAACTTGCTTATTCAAAATATCGTAGCATTTATTAAGATGACTGTTAAGGCTGCCAAGAGTATGCTCAATGTCTGTACCTTGCTTATTCGCTGCATTGGAAGCGAATGAAGCACAATCGATAATTTCGCCTTTGGTATACTCACGTGTTAGAGAAGAACGTACTTTTTCCTCAAGATTGTGTGCTTCATCGATTACAATTACAGGGCATTCATTTGGGAGTAATCCAGTATACAAATCTCGCATCTTTTTCAAGTGAGCAGTCAAGAGGTCGTGATTACATACAATAGCTTGATTTGTCTTCTTCATTTCCTTTCTCAGTATTGTAAAGTAGCACTCATTATAGTAGGAACAGTTTTTGCATGGTTTAGCTCCGTAGTTTGTAATACAGATTGAATTCCAGATGCTATCAGGTAGATCATTAGATAAGTGAGCCCTTTCGACTGCTCCGTTATCTATTGATTTTATTAAGCAGCAACGTAATTTGTCGTCAGATAATTCATCTGTTTTTTTGCGGCACACATAATGCGTTTGACCTTTTGCAACAACTATTCGTATTGGATAATTTAAGATTTTGGTTATTTGAATTATGTCCTCCACTAATTGCTCTTGTAAAGTAATTGTTGATGTTGATATTACTATAGGACGTTTAAATTGTTTGTGAAAAAGCAAAAGCGGAACAATATAAGCAAATGATTTCCCTATTCCAACCCCAGCTTCAACAATGAGATGCTGTTTATTGGCAATAGCATCGGCAATATCCAATGCCATGTTTTGTTGCCCTTCACGAACAGAAAAACCATGCTTTTCAATATCTTCACAGAAAAAGCCCCATACTTTTTGCTGCATTATGCGCAAGCTTTCGCGTTCAGACAAATCGGAAGAATCAAATAGCCTTTCGTACTCTATATTTGCTTGACCCAAATTGTTAAAACCTCTTTCGCTTTGTATTTGTCATCTTTTTGCTTGGCCAAGTTCCCATTATTGCTATAATCGCTTATCCAGATATAGATATTTGCGATAGTAGTCATATCTGCAATTAAGTAAGGGCTGCGTCTAGCTGTTCCAATGCTGTCACTATTTCATCAACCGTTTGTCGGTCAAATTCTTCTCGATCTTCTTCCTCATGGGTTCCTTTATTCAGGTATCTCCATTCCCTTGAATCACCACTTATACCTAACAGAGATCCAATTGGATTTAAAACTATCGTCTTGTTTGAATCAGAAAAATCTGCTTTGGCAATTTTAGTTTTTAGCTGTTCTGTTAGATTTCGCAGTTCGATAAGTGCATCCGCAGAGCGTAATTTTATACTTAGGTTTCCATCGCCATATTTGCTTACATAATGCCATATCTTTCCCTTGGCCAAAGACTCAAGAGCCTTTCTAGATTTGTCTAATGCATCTCGGATTTCGCTTTTATTAAAATGAGTACGAGAAGCGATAACATAATTGCGCGGGGAGCAATTGTGATCAACATTGATATGATAATCGCTAACTTTTGGTAAAAACGAGACCGTTTTGATCTGGCGTGCTCTTTCCGCTGACAACAAGTTTTGAATGTCTTTAAAAAACTCCTCCCCATGGCATGCTAAAACAATTTGCTTATCATCAAAATATGCATCCTCAAACAACGTCCTTCGTATTGACTCGCGGTGATCATCATCAATTGCATTTACCGGATCATCAAATATGAGGAAAGGACAGCCACCCTTAATGTTCTTTGCCGTTAGTATTGCCAGACCCATGCATCGGATATGGCCTTCGCTCAGAATATGTAAGGCATCAAAAAAGAAACTCGGATTATTATTATAGGAAATTTCTAGACGCTGATTTTGCTGAAGTGGCAGCCGGACTGCTGCTAATTGCTCATGCCCTGCGTCGTGTCGATTAAAGGCATTATACATCTGTACAATCGTTTCACCTAAGTCTGCGACAAGTTGGGCAGGGAGATTATTATTATAATCATTTAATTTTTGAACAAAGATAACATAGGCATATGCTATTGCCTGATTTTGGGCAACAGTGTCCTTTTCAGTTTCAACATCAGCAATGAGCTTGACATTTTCGGTGTCAAATTTTTCAATTTTCAATTTGGCTTTCTTAATTGAGTTATTTGCCGTCTCTCTACGTGTTTGCAGTATTACGATTTTTTCGGCAAATATCCGAAGGCGCTTAAGTTCGTTTTGTTCTTTAGTGCGTTTCTCTGCAGCTTGAATAATTTTTTTATCCTCATCCTCAAGATTCTTAATTTGTGCTTCTAAATACTGCCACGGCGTTAATCCATCCCTTAATTTCTGATGAAGAGAATTCCACCAACCAATCGTAACAGTCTTCTCTTCTGCTATTTGGAACGCTGATAGCAGGTTGTTTTCAGAAAAGCTTGAACAACAGGTAGAAATGATCTGCGAAAGCTTATTCAGTAAACTGTCAATATTCCCATTTAGTTTTCTCGTCGCCTCTTGCAGTTCGTCCAAATGCTGAAGCTTTTTCAATTCAGTGGCAGCATGTTCAAAAGGATTTACCGTCACTTGTGAAAGCGGTGTCTGGCATGCCGGACATTGTTCAGGGCTGTTTACTCTCAACTGAATCACCGCTTCATAAAGCTGTTTGTATGAAATCTGTTGACTAGCGTTTGTTAACTCCTGTTGTTTTATTTTCAACTCTCGGATATCTGCTTCAATAGATTGCTTCAAAGATTGCAAGTCAAAAAGCGTTAACCCTTTTTTTATGCTAATTGATTTTTCCAGCTCTGCTTCCAGTTGCGCTATTAATCCATCTTCCTCTTCAGAACCATTTAACTTAACAACCATTTGTGCGAAAGAGCAGTCGACCCTAAATTCTTTTACCAAAACATTTTCATCTTCATCAATTTTTTGTAGTTCTTCAGGGATAGTAGTATCTAACTGCTGCTGATAGCCAGCTAGTTCTTGTCTTTTTTGACCTAATTCCTTAGCTTTATTGCCTTCGAGGTCGATATATCGATCCATTAAGTCTGTAAAGTTATGGACAAACTCCGAAAAAGCATCCAAGCCAAACAGCGTAGAAATCAACTCAGTTTGTTTAGCGGGTGACTGTGCGGCAATGCGTGAGAAGTTGTCAATTCGATTCTTTTCTATAAAGCAAAAACGATACAATGCTTCATTTGCAGTAATCTGAATGTCAGTCTTTTGATTGCCCACACCTATCAGAATCGGTGGAGTAAAACTATTGGTGTGAGCATTCTTAAAATAGTCATTCTGATTATGGAATCGTTTGCTTTCCGCTTCGGTAACATTGCCCAATAGACTATACTCTAAGGCTTCACAAAAGCTTGATTTCCCCGTGCCATTGGGGCCGTAAAGCAGTACCAACTGACTAGCGAGGTCAAAATCCTCTTGTTTTGCGAAACCACGAAACGGACCAACGGAGAGGCTTTTTATTTTAGTAAATGGACAGGTTGGTTCCATTGCTTGCTCTATTGGCTTCTTAATGTCTGAGCAGATTGCACTCCAATTCGTTTGAGCTAATTCTACTATCTTTTTAATACGTTGACCATGCGTGGTTGAAAGAGGCATTAATGTTTCCATATGTTGTAGTACAAGGTTGGCGATTTTTCGCACATCAACCGAAACGTCATCTGTGATGAGTGTTTGTAAGAAACGAAGATATTCAGCTTTGACCATTTATAATACCCTCCAACAAGTGAATCCAACTGCGCAGTTATAATCGACCCCCGTTTCCATATTATAACATTAATAAGGTTCTTTTCGTCAATGGAACTTGTATATGTATTGTTTATTTTCATAATTAAGCATTTTTCTATAACAAGCAACCTTTCGTATTTATAGAACATCGCACCATGTTAGAATAGATGCGTAACAAGCTTTGCATTTATAGACAAACTTAGCAATTAACCCAAGTGTACGTTTGAGACAAATATGGCATGAAAATGTTAATTTCATTTTACCACTTTTAAACACTAGTTACAATAATCACTATAATTATCTAATTATCAACCGTTTTTTTTAGCCGCAGCATCTCATTGATGTCCTTCGCCTTGCCTGGTTCAGTGTTTTGTTCGGTACAATTGTACCTCCGCTCCTCCAGCATCTGCCTGATGCCAGCCGCCGCATCCTTCTGCTCTACTTCAATTTTAAACGATATATTTTTGATCTGAGGATTAGCGGCAAGATAACGTTCGATGCCCTCCCGATCCTTAAAACTGCAAATTATCAAGGTATCTGCCTTGTGCCAATTGGTACAGGAATATCCCTGTTTTTCGAGCTTCACCGTAAACTCTTCAGTTTTCTGCCGCCCGGCAATATCGTTGTCCAGGCAGAAGGAAATGTTCTTCACCTCGGGATGCTGTTTCAGGTACTCGGGCAGCGCCTCGTACGCCAATGCTCCCAGCGAAAGATAATGCTTATTGCGCCAGTTGCCGCCCACCGCTTTTTCTATACTCATATGGCTCATGGCGTCGATGGGACTTTCATACACGCGCAGCAGGACAGATTCCGCCTTAGGCGTAAAACACCACCCAAACCTCTTTTTACTTCCTTCCACCTCTCCTCTGAACTCAGGCTTGCCTTCCTGCGTGTAAGTGCCCTTCAGCGCAGCGTACCTGGGCACATTATCCGGATTATATCCCACAAACACACAATTGTGATACTCCGCATCCTCGTATAATGTTCCGTGTTTTATCATGTGGTTTACCACCTCATGGTCGATTTTCCGGGACCTGGTCAGATAGGCGATCACCCGCTTGTTGTCGCTGTTCTTGGGCGGCAGGGTAAAAGCTTTTTTCGTTCTGGTTTCGGGCTTTTCTTTTTCAGCTATTTCTTCCCGTACAACTTGCGTCTGCACCGATTTCTGCTTCCCGTCGTAGCTCTGAAGCTTGGCCTTGACGGACGGCTTCAGGTCGGACAACAAGGGCGATTGGCTTACCTCCAGCAGTTTTAGCACTGCGGCCTGAAACTCTAGTCCCTCATACTCCTGCACAAAATGGATTGCATTGCCCTGCGTGAATCCCTTTTTTCCATTTGTGCGTCCGCTGTGCCGCTTCCATAAGTTCCCCGTAATCTTCAAACTGTCATATTCCGCATGCCGCCAAGTATCCCCGGAATGCTGAACCAGCGGGATTCCGACATCCGCGCAGTATTGCACAAGATCAACTCCCGACGCTGCTCGTATCTGTTCTTCCGAAAAACGCATACTCATTTCCTCCTTTTGTCTTAATCAAAAAGCAGGCTTCCGGATTTGTACCGGTGAACCCTATACGGTGGCCTGCATAAAGGCTGCCCACGAGGGACAGCCAAAAGACAATTAAATTTTCAGCCAAGCGCGCCGTTTACGGTATCGGTGACTTTGTTTAGAACGTTCGTAAACAGCCCCTGGATCGCCGGATTCATGATTGCAAGTGCGGAAACCGCAACGATCGCCACCACCGCGATCACGATCATCGTTTCCGTCGTCACCACCCCCCGCCTGTCCTCCAAAAAAGCGGCAGGCTTGCTTTTTTCCGTTTTTTTCAGTCTCTTGTTTTCTTTTAATTTTTTCATTTCAAATATCTCCTTCATATTTTTATCAGAGTTGCTCAAACAACCCCAATATCTTCAAAACAAAAGGGACGCCGATCAGCATCCCCATTGCGACAAACATTCCCGCGTGCGCTGGAAACATTTTGCGTGGCCTCTCGTCGAGCTCCCACCGGTATCGTTCTTCCTCGATTTTGAGTACGTTTTTCATAAGTTCATCCAATGCATACCCGTAATCCAGCCCCTGCGCGATACCGATGCAAGCCGAAACAAATTCGCCGACGGTGTATAGCCTAATGCGGCTTTTAAATCGCGTCAATGCAGCGACGGTGTTTCCGGATTTCATATCGAAAAGCAACCGCTCGATCTCGGGCTTCAACTCTGGGCCGGCAACCGGCAGATACCGTTCAAAAAATCCGGTCAAATCCCGGTTATTTTGCATGGTGAACTTCATGACCTCGATCATCCGGGGCAGCTCGGTCTCGATCTTCTCGTCTATTTCCGCGATCTTTTTTTGTTCGTCCTGGCTCGACTTGATGAAGATCACGACACCCAGTGCCGCAAATACAAGCATTGTCCACGGCGCAATCAGAAAAGTGAAAGGAATCCCGACCGCCGTCATAAAGAGCGCCTGCACAAACGCCCGGGACGTATACTCTTCCGGTGTCATATTCACGTCCATACGCACAAGATCATCCGCCAGTTTTTCTCTCCGCAGGACGGATAAAAATACAAACCGGCTAAAAAACCGGGTAAGCGGCTTCACAAACGATGTCTCGATTCCCTGCCCCCAGCTTCTTCTCCCGCGGGCACTCCGAATCGCTTTGGCTGACTCCGGCGACGGAAATCCAAGCATAACCGCCATGATCCAAAATAAACCTAAAGCCAGCAACACAATAAAAATCATATACAATGCAATCAACCGCTCACCCCCTTATACATCCAGCGGCCTGTTGACCTTGATTGTCATCGAGGCCGCCAGAAACAGCGCCAGTATTGCAACGGCCAGCGTGATCTTTCCGGGCATGGTGCCGAACAACAGCGATGTGAAATCAGGAATAATGCAGCCGATCAACACCGGCACCAGCACGACCAAAAGCACCTCGGTGATGAAATAGATGTAGTTGCTCTTGACCATCGTATCCAGCTCCATTTGCAGCCGCTGCGTCATGGAAAACCTTTTTAATATGGTGTTTAGAACTTCCCGTAGCGCCCGGTCCGCCTGGCATTCTATCAGCGTATCGCACCAGGATTGCCAGTACCGGTTGCGCACCTTTCCGCGCATCTTGCGTATCGCGTCCGTCACATTTGGGTTGATCATTTCAACGTCCGAAAGGAATGCTCTGAACATCCCCAGCATAGACTGCTGCAAATTAGGCAGCGATTCACGAACCGCCGAAATAAAATCCCCGCTCATCCTGTACGCATTGGTTACGACCGTCATGGCCGTCTGCGCGCCCTCCGCCGTCTTCCGAATGTACTGCACGGTCCTAAAATTGATCACTATGAGCGGCAGCATGGCCATTACGGGAACCAGCACCAGCGCAACGAAAACATTGTCCAGCGCAAGGCCGATGACTGCCCCCAGAACTGCGAGCAGAACAGACGCCAGCCTATACTTGGGCCAGTCTTCTCCCAAGCCTGCGCTGACCAACATTTGCTCGGCCTGCAAAATTCTCCTCCGGATGGCCCCCGGCGGTTTGCCTGTTATGGTCTCGATCTTCCGCCGCCGCTTCTCCACGCGTTCAAACGGCTTGACCATCTTGGCAAACACAGATGGCCCGATACCGAACAAAATAAAAAAGCCTGCTGTTAGAAGCAGGGTAATGAGTATACTCACCGCAGCCATTAGTTCCTCCCTCCATTCTCCAGTATCATTCGTTCAAGGCTCTCCGAAGGCCGGTTCACTTCTTGGTGACAGTCCTTTTCCCGGTCGTATTCAAACAGAACGCGGAATGCTATCTCCGTCCCGGTCCACTGCACTTCCGCAATGCTCATGATCTTCCGGCTCTCGTCCTCCAGCTGCTTTGTATAGCAAACCACCGGAAACGCTTCGCATATCGTCTGCCGCAGCAGCTCGTCCGAAAACGCCCGCGCATACTCCGATTCCCGGCAGTACATCAGCATCTTGGAATAAGTCTTCTGCACGCTTCCCGCATGTATGGACGTTGCGACCGCATGGCCGGACAATGCCGACGACAGCGCCGTATACGCTTCCTCGCCCCGCATCTCGGCCACGGTGATGATGTCCGGCGTGAACCGCATAAACCGCCTCAGCAAATGGTTCTGGCTGATGGTATACTGCCTGCTCTGCGACTCGCGCGTCCGGGTATGGATCACCGACGAAACGACCTTGCCGCCCGCATCCCGTTCCACCAGATTCAGTTCCCTGTTTTCCTCCATGGAAAGAATCCTCTTTTTGTATATGAGCTGCGAAAGCAGGAACTCCAATAGTGTTGTCTTACCGCTCCCCGTTTCTCCGCTGATTACGACGGAGATGCCGGATTGCAGGCAATTTTGCAGAAACTGCAGTTCTTCCCTAGACGCGGTCTTTTCCTTCAACAACTCTTCTTCGGTGATTTTTACCGTCCTTTGCCGGCGTATCACAAACGCAACGCCGACATCGCTGTCCACCACCGGATAGATCCATGCGGATATCCGTATGCCCCGCATAAAATACGAATCAACATCCGGCGTGCTTTCATCCAGCTGATAACCGCCCAGCCGCACCATCTTTTTGATCGTATCGATCGCGTGCTGCGCAGACCGGAAATGTTCCGGGTATTTGACAGCCTTCTGACCCGCATAAACAACCTCGATATCGTCCCACGCGTTTCCCCGTATCTCTTCCACCTTATCGTCGTACAACAGCGGCTCCAAAAAGGCGTACCCCGCCATATCCCCGATCAAACGGTCGGCCAAATCCTCGGGTGTATAGCTGCTATAGGAAAGCTCCCTTGACGCCACATGCTGCAGCACAATATCAAAAAGCGCTTTCTTTGCTTCCGCACCCTCCAGCGTGGCCTGCAATTCCCCGGCGTAATTGTCCGAAACATATTGTTGCACTTCTTTCAGGATGCTTTCGTATCCGCCGTGTTCCTCCGGAAGGTCCGCCATGTTTTCATCTTTAGCCATAAAAAATGAAGATAGTTTTTTACCCATCGCCTTCCTCCTTCTTTACCAGTGCTAAAAAATCATCCGCCAGCCTTCGGACTTCTTTGTCCCACAGTTTGCCGGTCTTTCCCTCTCTGGCGATATCCTGACCACAAGCAGATGCATACAATAATTCTTTTGAAAAAGAAAAATTGTATTCTGCCTTCCTCTCGGACGTTTTTTCAAATGCACCTATGTCGTGCCATGCCTGGGTCTTTGATAGCGCCATCCGGATAGGGCACGCAGATGCTTTAAATAAGCGCTGCATCGCATAGAGACTGTTTATCCCCTCCGCGTCACACGACGTCATAAACAGCGGCAAGTCCGCCCGCTCGACTGAAACCGGCAGAAACGAATCCATACTTTGTCCGGACAGATCGATCACAATATGAGAAACTTCCTTTAAAGCTTCCTCAATGAAATATGTTGCCTGCTGCGTATTGTCTAACTCCACCGGATACGAAAACACATCGTCCAGCATGGAAGTCCCCGCAAAAAACAGGTTTTTGATCTTTTCATGCTGCTGAAAGTAAGAGGTAACAGGCCGTCGGCTTGCAAGCGACAGGTAATGTCCCAAAGAACGAAGGCCGCTGCCCTGCCGTATGGTCGTGGGCAGCGTCATATCCGTGTTGACAATCAATGTGAGATCGTCTCTGGCCAGATACCCTCCAACTGCTGTTGCAACGCTTGTTTTGCCTATCCCGTCTCGGCCCATGATTCCTAAGACCATAGCTGTAGATCCTCCTTTCCCAAATATTGAAGGCGTGCCTCGCCGCGCGCAACCAGCACAAGATGAAGCGTAGCGCCACTGTTGATCTCCACCAGCTCTTTTGCCTGGTCCGCGTTAACATAGAACGACACGGTTGCCGGTATCTCAATACCTTCTTCGTCACCGTTTTGATTGCCGCTGTATATCCCCGCCACCTCAACATACCTAAGGCCTTCAGGTAAAACAGCGTTGTCTGGTACACTAGGTTCCTTAACATAAATATTCGGAGCCTGCGTCGCAGATGAGCTTGCACTTGCTTCGGTAGAAGGCTCTGGCTGCATAGCGGTAGTTAAAATGGAGGAACTTGCGCCTGCCGTTAGTTCCTTGGGCACCGCATAAACCGATACCAAATCGCCCGACTTCAACGCGCCCGATAGTCCCGCCGCCGTAGAAGGTATGGTCACGGACACGATCATCTTGTTTCCGGCCACATGGATCCCTTGTTCTGCAAGCTGATCGGCGGACAACTTTAACGCCGTTATATAATCCGACTTATCAATATATCGGCATGCATATTTGCCTATCACATCGTCTGCTTTTTGAGCGGTATCCGATGGTACGGACTCGGCAAACACCTCAACGCTCTGCACCATGGACGCGCTGATTTGTGTCCCCTTGGGAATGTCCTGTACGGCGATTACCGCACTGATCTTCTCGTATTGCATCTCATTGTATTTTGGAATCAGCACAAACCCTATTGCGACTGCAAGCAGGATGCATACCACCGCCAGTATTGTTCTTTTTTTCAATTACATCATCTCCCCTAAAATAAGAATCGCGGCTGCAGCGGGCGCGTAGAACGCGCCCATAGCCACGGTGTCCGCTGCCCTTCTTCGGGCAATAAAAATATATATGAACGC
>Ga0351884_1122_pt1 | contig 19013 bp, 12 predicted proteins | sample BONcelFGM3001F15_FD_206773 | JGI IMG/M metagenome (GOLD analysis project Ga0351884, IMG submission 206773) | Enriched cells from coal bed in the Powder River Basin, Montana, United States - BONCAT cells FGM rep3 HSBNCT.FGM.300.1.F15 ...
CCATTTGTTCATCCTAACCTAAACAAAAACCTACCTCCAATTTATTATTGACATTATGGAAAAATAGTAATATCTTTGCTTATAATTAAGTAGCAAGAAAAAGACAAAAATACATTTTTTAATTATTAAGAGGGATCTTATGCTTTGGCAATCAATTTTGGTAGACCTCGTAGCGATAATAATTTTATTGCTTATTGCACGAATGATGAATCAGTTGGTAATTAAAACAGGAATTACCGAGGCTTTGATACACAAGGATAATCATGCTCTTGGAATTCAGATATCCGGATATCTTTTTGGCGTTCTATTAATCATCGGATCTGTTCTTAGTGGAATGGGGACTCAAGATCTTTGGACAACAGTTATGTGGATTGCAATTTATGGAATAGTTGGTATTCTCTTCCTCAATCTATTTACCGTTCTGGGATTAAAACTTATCATCTCCGATAAGTGTCTTGATGCAATAAAATCCGGTAACAGCGCAGCGGGTATAGTAAGCGCCGGCGGATACATTGCTACCGCTTTAATTATTGCCGGTACGGTTGCAGGAGACAGCCAGGGCACTTGGGTTTCAGCAGTCGTCTTTTTCATTGCCGGACAAGTATCATTAATAATCATCACCTTAATTTTTAGAATGCTCACATCTTATAATGATAATGAAGAAATTGTAAACGGAAATATTGCAGCAGCCCTTAGTTACGCGGGATTGATGATCGCCGTAGGTTTAATTGTCGGTCATGCCGTTGAAGGTGATTTCGTTGATTATCAGTCAAGTTTCCTGGCATTTGGTAAAGCATTATTGGTAGTTGTTGCTCTATACCCTATCCGCCAATGGGTTGTTCAGGGACTGCTTCTGGGCGGCGGATTCACAATATATGGCGGAAGATTAGATAAAGAGATCAAAGAAGATAAGAACATCAGCGTTGGAATTATTGAGGCGGCAGTTTACATCTCAACCGCGCTTTTAGTTACAAGAATAATGTAACAATAAAATTCAGAGAAAGACAAATTGAAACCGTTTCAAAATTATAACGAGTTAGCGCAGAAGCTTTATGAGGGCTGCATAATAAGCGATCCATGGATTGATGGAAAGGAACGCTTCAGTCTGGATCCGGTAATTCTGAGCAGTTCGCGATATAACAGTTTTTGCGATGCCGCAGAAAGAGTTGGGGCTCTGTATGATGAATTTTCCCAAATCATATGGAATCACCCGAATTTTTTGGATGATTACTTTACCCTTACTCCCTATCAAAAGCTAATGTGGCTTTCATCCAATGGGGATTGGCATGGTATTGCAAGGCTCGATCTTTTTGTACTTGAGGACGGATCAATTCAAATTTGCGAAATGAATTCCGATACTCCAAGCGGTGAAGCAGAAGCGGTACTATTCAACAAACTTTTTGAAGATTACTACCCTTCCCTCAGGAATCCGAACAAGGGTTTCGATGAAAAATTTTGTTCAATGATATTGGGTCTTTTCCAATCAGCGGTTTGCGAACTTAACAAACCCTCCATCGGAATTGTGTATCCAACAGAGATGCCGGAAGATCTTTCGATGATCACCCTTTACGAAAAATGGTTTAGCGGAATTAGCTCTGAGATTACACTAGGATCACCATATAACCTCAGACTGCTAAAAAATCACGAACTTGCTCTCTTCGATACAAAAATAGATATACTCTTCCGTCATTATAAGACTGATTGGTGGGGCGAACGATTAAATGTCTGGACAGATGAAGAAGATTTACCCGATACCGATCCTTTGGATTATCAATTGCGTATTATACTGGATGCGGCATTAACCGGAAATGTGACAGTAATCAATCCTTTCGGCTCCGTTCTTACTCAAAATAAATTATCACTCGCTTTTTTTTGGGAAAACATGGAACTTTTCTCCGCTGAATCGGTTAAAACAATCAAAGAATTTATTCCGGAAACTTACCGTCTAATTACCAGACTTGGAAAAAATAACGACAAAAATGATTGGGTATTAAAATCCGATTATGGTTGTGAAGGAGATGAAGTAATATTAGGTCCATTGACGAAAGATGAAATTTGGCTCGAATCACTTGAAAAGGCAATACCCGAACATTGGATTTTACAGAAATATTTTGACGCAAAGAAAAACAAAGAAGGCGCAACTCCCAATTACGGAGTTTACCTGATGGCAGGTAAAGCCAGCGGAATTTTTACACGGTTATCCCAGGGCGGAACAGATTACCATGCGATAACCGCAGCAACATTTATTGATAATTAAATGATAAAATTGTATTCACAAATTTAATATAACAGATATGAACTCAGAAGAAAAACAATTTGGCGCCCCTTGGTGGCAAAAAATGCTAACCAGAAGAGAGGCAAATAAGAATATCGCTAAAATCGGAGCATTAACACTCCTGTTAAGTTCCGCTGGTATTCATAGCGGTTGCGATAGCGAAGATGATGAAATTGAAGTTGAGAAAGATACTTTCGAACTCCAAAAGGAGCAGGGTTGGAATATAGGCGCAACTGATAAGACTCTGAAATTTGTTGGAAAATCAAACAATGATAGTCAGGGTTCAATGGACTGGATGGCATATTTAGATCCAAAAAAACTATTGGATGCGTACCGTCCAAGTGAAGCATTTCAGCCGTTTGTAATACCGACTTTGGTTCAATCATTATCTCAAAGTTCATTGAAGGGGCAGATGGCTCCTGTATTCACAAACGAGATGAAAGAAGCTTATTCCCGCGGTTTAGGTATGAGGGAAGTTTTGATGAAGAGTAAGGAATCATTCAAAATGAGTTTGGTCACCGATCTAAAAGGACCCGAGGCGGTTGCGTTTGCAGCAGCCATGGCTGATATTGCGAATCCGGTTATCACATTTGATAACTGGCCTCATCCGCTCGGCGTTGTTCCATCCCACCAAACTTTGGGAGCCCTTTTATTCTATGCAAAAGAGGTTGAAGAGAAATCCAAAAACAGAAAAGCTAACGCTCCATCCATTTTCATACTTGACGGGGATAGATTAAATCCGTATACCGATGCTGATTCTCAATTTGATAATAGATACATTGCCAAACTTCCTCCCGCAGACAAATTCAGCAGTCTGAATGTATCTAATATAATTTATTCTGTTCCTAATGAGAGTAAACAGGCAGAAAGTGACGACATCAATGATGATTTCGCAACGTATAAAGAAAAAGGTATAACAGTTTCTATGCTTCCGGTTTCTAACTTTCAGCCATCAACTGATCCGGCAGAACAGAAGAAAGATGAACTTGCCGCTGGACAGGGACAATATGCATCGACTCAAAGAGTGTACCATTATGGAGGCGGAAGTTCATTCCTGCCATACTTCTTTATGTACTATGCTTTCATGAGACCAAGTTATGGATATATGCCGAACAGACTTCCACCCACTTCTCTTCCAAGACCAAACTATACGCCCGCGAGAAGAAATACGATGTTTTCTTCGTCCACAGTTGGCGGCAGCAGAGGTGTCGGCAAAATGAAACCGTCAGGATTCGGAAGAGTATCAACAAGGATGAGCGCTGACGGCAGATCTGTAACAGGAATACGTTCCGGGAGATCAGGATCTTTTGGACGAAGCAGATCCGGTAGATTTTCCGGATAATATTTTATTACACTAAATTTTATTAATTAATTTTATCAGGATATAAATGAATAGAAGAGGATTTTTTTCAAAATTTTTTGGTTCAAAAAAGATACCGGATGTTTTTTTCTTCGGAATGCAGGCTGTAATAGGAATGTATGCAAAGGACAATCTTAGGCAGGAACTGCATGAAATAATCGGTTATGGTGTTGAAGAAGAGACGCCAAGAGAAAAAAAGGTTTTCTATAAAAAAATAGCTTCAGTGTTGCAGGAATGCCTCCCTTCTATCGAGTATGGACATTGGGATTATATTCTCAAGCCGGCAGATGCGGAAGATGAATTCCATAATTGGGTTAATGAAATTGAAGCCAGCGTTGCTACCGAAGATGAAGAGATGGGCGATGAAATTAATGAAATCCACCGTATGTCAAGCGAAAAAACATATGTAGCCGTTTCTTTGGTATTCTTATTAGAGGGCTCGGAACGCTTGCAGCAATTTATGTCTATAATAGAAGAGATTCCTGAAGATGATCTTTTTTCGAGAAGTTCAATCGAGAAGGTAATTGAGTCAGTAAATTATATTGATTTTGAATACTGCTATGGCGATGCGGCTTTTATTATTCCGGGAAATGAAGAGGATGGTTTATCATGGGAAGACATACATTCTGAAGGTTGGGAATATCTAAAACCTATTATGTAAGCGCCATTTCTATTGCGAGTTTGGAATTAAAGATAGAACCTTAAACGGTTCTATCTTTTCTAATTATTAAATATTTATCACTCTCCGCTTTTTTGAAGAGATTTAAATTAGTAAAAATAATTTATTATGTAAAAAATATTTTATTCATATTTTCTACCAAGTGATATCATGAAACGAAATATATTGTTTTTGATTACCGGAGTTATGGCGACGCTCATACTTTGGATGCTGCCTGAAAAATTAAATTGTGAAGACAAAACAAATCCGACTGTTCAGAAAACCAGTCCGGGTCTTTTGACCGGAAAAAGTCTTAACGAGAGGGTTAATGATTTGTTCCAGGTTACAAACCTTAGATTTTTGGAAAATAAAGGTCAATATCCCGATTCAGTAAAATTCCATTCAAAATTGAAAAATGCAGATCTGTTTTTTTTAAAAGATGGCATTATATTTTCAGCAAAGATTGATGATGGTAATGGCTCTTCGAAAAAATCTGCAAATTCACAACCAAATAAAGCTGATCTTCCTGATTTATCGTTAAGCAGCCGTTACCAAAAATTCGAAATGAAATTGTTGGGAACCAATGGTAACGCGCTATTCTCAGGAATAAATCCGGTAAGGACACAAACGAATATATTTTTGGGCAGCGATAGAACCAGATGGAGATCCGGCATTCAAAATTTCGAAAGAATTAAATACGAAAACATTTACCGGGGAATAGATTTAACATATTATGAGGAATCAGGTTCACTGAAATATGATTTCATCATCAAACCAAATGCTGATATAAATTTAATTAAATTTAAATATGCAGGATTCAACTCTATCCGTTCAGACTCATCCGGTAATTTAATCATCGATTACGGATTTGGATCAATTACCGAAGCCGCACCGAAAATGTACCAGGAAATTAATGGTAAAAAATTAACCGTATCAGGATGGTACGTAATTAATTCCGACAGCAGCATCTCATTTAAAACGGAGAATTATGACAAAAGTATTGCGCTGATAATTGATCCGGAATTATCCTATTCAACCTACTTCGGAGGCTCAGGAGATGATAAAGTAATAAACGGCTTTGTGATTTCAGGTTCAGGGGATATAATTGTTTCAGGAATGACAAATTCCACATCCTTCCCCTCTGCAACAGGTTATGACGGTACCTTCAACGGAGCACAGGATATTTTTGTATGCGCATTTAATAATACTCTTAGCCAGTTAAAATCAGTTACCTATTTGGGCGGAGCGGGCAGTGATGGTTATACTAACATAGGTTCTCCTATTGCGATAATGCCTTCCGGGAACATAGCTCTTACCGGTTACACTGCCTCGGCAGATTTCCCGATCACCACAAATGTATTCGGTACAGGAACAACTTACTCCGGCTTGGGAGATGCATTTGTTACTATTTTAAGTCCGGGTCTATCAGCCATTGTTTCATCTTCTTATATTGGCGGAGCAGGCGCTGATTATGGGCAGACGATAGCAGTAGACGGAGGCGGAAATATTTATATTGGAGGAACAAGCACTTCAACCAATTTCCCTCATTTCTCAAATTCATACCAAACGACTAATAAGGGGGGGTATGATGTAACCCTTACCAAATTCAATTCCGATCTTTCGTCGATATTGGCGTCAACATATATCGGGGGAACGGGAACCACCGAATTACCATGGTCAATGGTGTATGCGAATGATGCAATTTATCTTGCAGGCGGTACGCTTTCGACAGATTTTCCCATTACAGATAATGCTTATGATGCTTCACAGAATGGAGACCGTGATTGTTTTATTATAAAATTTAATACTTCCCTTTCCACTTTACTTGCTTCAACTTATATTGGATCACCTGAATACGAGCAGGCGGTTGGAATGACAGCCGATAACCAGGGAAATATTTATATAATCGGTGATTGCCGTTCAGGAAATTATCCGACAACTTCAAACGCATATGACAGAACTTTTGCCGGACCGAGCGATATTTTTATCAGTAAATTTGATGCTAACTTAAGTTCACTAGTGGCATCTACATTTATCGGCGGTTCGCTCGATGATTTCGCCAGGGCTATAGCAGTCAGAGAAAATGGTGAAATCGTCATCGGAGGCGGCGCCACCTCGACTGATTATCCGGTAAGCGATAATGCATTATACAAAACTCACAATGGAAGTGATGATGCTGTTATCACGTTTTTCTCAAATAATCTTTCCTCCAGATATTTCAGTTCATTTTTGGGAGGCAGCGGAACTGATGCGATACAATATATTTTATTTAGCGGTGATAAATTATACATTGCCGGAAATACAACCTCCGGCAATTTTCCAACCACAACCGGAGCGTATGATATATCGGCAAATGGATTATCTGATCTTTTCGTAAGCTGCATCAATTTTGGATCAGAAACCACTTCCGCGCCGACAATTATTTCGCCTGGTGATTTTATTATTGGTATGTATAAAAATATTACGTTTTCCTGGACTTCAGTATCAGGTTCATCAGGTTACAGGCTTCAAATTGCCACTGATTCATTATTTAATTCAATAGTATTCGATACAATTACATTAGCAACAAGTAAATATAAAAGGCTGAGCCCCGGTAACGGTTATTATTGGAGAGTAGGCTCCTTATTACCAACCGGAGCAATTGCGTGGTCATCGAAAGCCCATTTTACAACCGGTCCTTTAACTGAGCCGGTACTTCAATCTCCTGGTAATAATTCCACAAATGTAAACACATCAACATTTTTAACCTGGGAGCCGCTTGGAATATCTCTCTATTTCAATTTACAGGTTTCTACCGATCCTCTTTTCGAAACTACGATTATATCAGACTCACTAAGCACTACTGCCCGGTTAATTGGTCCATTAAACAACAATACTAAATATTATTGGCGTGTAAGAGTTGCAAGTTTCTGGGGTATCAGCGATTGGTCGGATGTTTGGAACTTCACAACGATGGCATCTTATCTATCCGTACCTGTTTTGTCTTCACCGGAAAATAACTCTATAGATTTACCGACCGCTTTTTTATTAGGATGGAACGCCGTAAACGGGGCTACCAATTACCATCTTCAAATATCAACCGATACCATGTTCAGCAGCACGGTTTTAAATGATTCTTCGATTATATCTACAAACAGGATTTCAGGACTGCTATTAAATAATACAAAATATTTTTGGAGGGTGAGAGCCAAAAACTCCACTTCAACAAGTTCCTGGTCACTTATCAGAAGTTTCAAAACCATAGCTATAAAACTTGGAACCTCAGCATTACTATCGCCACTGAATCAATCAACGAATCAACCCACTACAATTAAATTTATATGGAATAAGGTAAAAGACGCTGAATATTATAGATTCCAATTGGCAGAGGATAGTTTATTCAGGGCTTTAGTACGGTTAGATTCAATACCGGGAGATTCTTCAACAACGGTATCATCTCTTAGAAGCGGTCAAAAATATTTCTGGCGTGTTTTAGCTGAAAGCAGATTCGGAAGCGGTGATTGGTCTCAAACCAGAAGCTTCATAACGATGGGAACTATCCTTTCTCCACCGACAGAACCAACACCTCCAAACAACTCAACAAACGTAGCAAATAATCCAACTCTTGGTTGGAACAGCATTTATACTAATGCCTCTTTTAATTTTCAGCTCGCTTATGATTCTTTATTTGCTCAACTCATAAAAGATTCAACCGGCATAAGTCCGAAATCAATCCAATTGCTAAATTTAAGGAAAGGCACGAAGCATTATTGGAGGGTTAATGTTTTATCCGGTGGAGTTACAAGTGTATGGTCCGAGATTTGGACATTTATGACCGTTGAGGGAATAAGTATAATTAAGGATCCGAATCTGGAATTAGCCATCAGAGACAATCTCAATAAACCGGAAGGAGAAATAACTCCAGCAGATATGCTCTCCCTCGTCAATCTGGAAGCAGATATGAAAAATATTTCCGATCTCTCCGGACTTGAATATGCAGAAAACCTCTCCAGCCTCTCACTTCTGGATAACAAGATAACAGTATTAACCCCAATATTAAATTTAGCTAAGTTAGAACGGCTGAATCTTTCCAATAACGAATTGGCTGTAATACCAAACCTTGAAAAAAATGTAAAACTGAAATATTTGAATTTGGATTACAATAAACTCACTGCAATAGATTCTCTAAAAGCGATATTAAGTTTAGGTGCCCTTTCGATAGCAGGTAATAAAATTATCGATTTGAGTCCAATCTCTACATTAACAGGTCTGGATACTCTTTACGCAGATGAGAATGATTTAGTGGTCACCCCATCGTTTACAGGATTGACAAGCCTGAAAGTTCTTGGATTAAGCAATAATAAATTGATAAATATAAGCACACTTTCTTCATTGAGCGGTCTTAAATTACTCCGGTTAAATAATAATTTGATAACCGACATAAGTCCACTGCTTAATTTAACCCAGCTGGAAAATATCACACTATCAGCAAATGAGATTGAAAACGCCGACCTTCCAAATCTATATCGAATGGATCTACTCAGTAATCAGGGTATTAAAACAGATTTGAATGGAGAATATGTTTATGGTTATTTGGATTTACGTTATAATTCTTTAATTTCAAAGAGCGCAGTTATCGCTTTGGATAATGAGCTTCCCTTAATCGATTACGCCCATATTCTGTGGGATTCACTTGATAATAACATTACGCTTTCTGGAACAGTTTCAAAAAATGGCTCTCCGGTTAATCAGGTAATAATAAACATTACAGGAACGCAGAATAAAAGTACCGAAACAAATTCAAGCGGGTTTTATTCCATATTAGTTGAAAAAGGGGGAGATTATAAAATCACACCTTCGAAAGCAGGATATAAATTTAGTCCTCTTTCATACTCCATTACAGATGCTTACAATGATATGGTGTATGATTTCTCGGCTGATAATACTCCAATAATTGCAACCGGAGTAGAGAAGATTGTTTTCACTGCTGTTCGAGGAGGGTCAGCTCCTTCACCCCAGTCATTTAGAATTTATAATTCGGGCGGTGGTATTTTAGAATGGTCGCTTACAAAAGATGCATCGTGGTTCAACATTTCACCGCTTCAGGGTTTAGATAGCGGAATAATTACAGTTACAGTAACAAATACAAACCTGCTTCCAATAAAGCATAGTGGAACAATTACAATCACGGATTTAAAGGCAACCAATAATCCCCGTAACGTAATTGTGGAATTAACCATACAGAGTATAAATTTACCGGTTCTACAGCAGACAAATTCCATAATCGCTGAATCAGGGAGCGATAAAAAAATTGATTTCTCGCTGACGAATGGTGATTTACCGGATAGAGTTACAGCATATTACAGAATCGGCGGCGCTTCAAGCTATGATTCTATAAGCGCAACCGGCCAGAGCGGTAGTTATTCATTTACAATCCCCAATAACAAAATAACGGGAAAAGGAATCGATTATTTTATAAAGGCATACTATAATAATACCGAGAATATTATTCAGGGCAGCGCTAATACTAATTTCAGTATTAGAGTTAAAATTCCCGAGATTACACTTCCAAAAAAATTACAGAGAAAAACTTATTCGATGTTCTCGACCATCGATTTTGATGGTACCCCATTGTACGGTCAATTGGAACGTAACTTTGGACCAGCTAACCCAAAAGTATGGAGAGCTTTTAAGTGGCGGATACTAAGATATGACGAAATATTAGATAATTACTGGAACATTGAAAAAGGTGATGGATTCTGGTTAATTACCAACAGTGACAAAGAAGATATAACTTTCCAAAATCTTGTTTCCACACCGACCGGAGAGCCATACAAATTGAGGTTATCTCCGGGATGGAACCAAATTGGTAATCCTTTCTTGTTCCCTGTTTCCCTATCAAATGTTTCATTACCTGATGATGTTGAAAATGTTTTTTGGAAATGGGATGAAACTATCCAAAATTATCAGATCGAGAATGACAAACTTGATCCCTGGACAGGATATTTAGTAAAAAACAATAATCTCCTTCCTTCGGATATTGTGATCAATCCCCTATCTTCACAGCCGGAAACCCCAAAAATCAATCTTATTTCCGGCGAGTGGTTGATTAATCTCAAAATAATTTCCGGATCAAAAGAGTTGAATTATCTAAAGTTTGGAGTTTTGAATGGAAGCAGTGAGGATGTTGATAAAAATGATGCTCATAGAGCGCCGGAATCACCATCAACAGAACCGATCCTGAATGCCTATTTTAAATCGGTAGGAAATAATGAAAAGGAACTGACTTATGATTTCCGCCAGCCCGGCAAAGAGGGACAAACCTGGATCGTTCAATTTAATAATCCTGAGCCCGGGAAAGAAATTACAATTGAGTTCAAAACAATCGGCAATCTACCTCCCGGTTATTCAGCAGAATTTATTTACGAGGGCAAGAAAACAGCGCTGACCAGCTTATTAAGTAATGATAAGAGCAGGATAACAATAAAACAGGGCGCGGATAATTTTTTTGTTCTTAAGACCGGTTCTGATAAGTATTTTGAAATGAACAAAGATGATTATACTACCCAAATTCCCGGTCAGTTCAAACTTTATCAAAATTACCCCAATCCTTTCAATCCGGAGACAAATATAGAATTTTACCTTCCGATCGAAAGTGTTGTTAAATTATCTGTCTATAACAGCCTTGGATCTGAAATTGAGACACTCATAAATAAAAAGTTGCCATCAGGTGTTCATACAGTAAAATTTTCTCCAGCAAAACTATCGTCAGGATTATATTTTTATAGGATAGACGCAGGGATTTTCAGAGATATTAAAAAAATGTTGTACCTTAGATAATAATAATTTTTTAAATAATCACGAATAAAATTATGAAAAGATTTCTATTTCTCATATTCATAATATTTGCATCATCAATCTCTTACTCTCAGCTTGGAGAAAAAATTTATTATAAATCTCCTATTTATGTTGAGGCGGGATCAGGATATCAAAAGTATTCAATTGGTGATACCTCTCTTTCACTTTTGTACTTTCCGGTTTCGGTCACCTTACCCATATCTTCAGAGCTCTCGGTGAGTATCAGTAACAATCCCTATATGATAACCAGAAAATTGGCAGCGTCAGAAGTGGATGTGAGCAGTTTATCTGATACAAAAATCAGCGCCCGTTACGTTTTTCTAAATAGAAAAGCATTGTTAAATGTTTTTGCCAATATACCGACCGGTAAGACAAAACTTGAACTTAGCGAATTTGACATATTCACAGATCTCGGCTTAAGCATTCTTAAGTACAGGGTTACCAGTCTGGGTGAAGGATTTAATATTGGGGCAGGATTAAATTACGCTTTTCAAATTTCCAAAAAGAGCACTGTCGGTATTGGAGTATCTTATAACAACAGAGCGGAATACCAGCCAATAAACTGGGAACGGATTCAAAAGGATGAGGTATTCAAATACAACGCTCCTGACGAACTGGGATTTAATTTAAGTTATTTTAGCTCAATCACAGATAAATTTAGGATTAGTTTAGATTTATTTTATACTACCTACTCCTATGCGCAGATAAATAGCATTGATATATATGAACCAGGCGGATTGATTAGTTTAATCGCTGCCCTATCCTTCTCAACGGGCGAAATTAATCATCTGTTATTGCTTAATCCAAGATTTTACGGTGAAAACAAACAAAAGCGTTTAAACAATTGGATAAGCTTTAAAAGTTCTTTCCAGTTGGATGCTGAGTACAAGATCTCATTTAATTTATTTAATGAAATTATTATGACGGGATTGCTACAGGCAAGAAACTATGGAGAATATCAGGATAACTGGCATGGACGAATTTATACAATGCATGAATCACGATTATACAGCGCCGGATTAGGATTAAATATACCGCTCTACGATTTGCTATCACTCAATGCTCTTGCAAAATATAATACCGGTAATGTAACTATGACGCAAGATATGGATTTCAACGGTTTTGAGGCATCTTTCAGAATTAATTATGCATTTTAAGAGGTAATCATGAAATATATAAAATATTTTCTGCTTTTTCTATTAGCCGGCTGCGCGCCAAAGTTCTCAAATATAGGTTGGGAATATTTTTACAACCAGGAGTTCGAACGCGGAGTTGAGTTTTTCAGCAAGGGAATTCAAAAAGATTCCAGTGATTATGATGCAATCAAAGGTTTAGGTTTAAGCTATCTGATGCTTAACGATTTTCAGAAGGCAGAGAGATATATACAGAAAGGCATGGAGTTAAAACCGGATGACCCGGAAAACATATTTAGTCTTGCTCTGTATTACAGTCTTCATAAGGAAGCGGATAAATCAATATATTTTTTCGAGAAGTTTCTATCCATTTCGCCTGAAAGCAATTTGAGAGAAGATGCAAATAAATTATTGATAGCAGAGAAGAAGAAATATTATCAGGCAGAATTAAAAAACGTGATTGAAAACGAGAAGAGACTTAGTGAAATAGACTACCAGAAAAACAGTATAGCGGTGCTTCCATTTAATAATGTAGGTGAGAGCGGAGAATATGATGTTCTGGAGAAAGGAATAGCCGACCAAACGATATCTTATATCGGTTATTTGAATAATGTAAAAGCGCTTGAACGGTTAAGAATAGATGAATTATTTAAGGAAATAAATTTATCCGGTTCGGCTGTAATTGAGAAATCGAGCGCGATCAGAGCCGGTAAATTGTTGAGAGCTGAAAAACTTCTTACCGGAAATTACAGTATAAGCCAGGATAACAATTTAAAACTGAAAATGTATTTCGTAACAGTTAAAGAGGGTCTTGTTAGCGAAGAGGTTTCCGGTGAAGGCAAACTTGATGATTTTTTTGAAATCCATAAAGAAACATTTTTGAGCATTCTCGAAAAGATGAAAATAGGTATAAGCGATGAAACAAGAAAAAAAATATTGACCTACAAGACGGAAGATATTTTTGAATTTATCAGTTATCTGAGAAAGAAATATTTTGAAGAAAGTGAAACCTTGGTTATCGGCAACTGGTTAAGCAATAGAATTAATGCAATAAACAGCTCTCCAATTTCAAACATCATGAATGTATCTCAGATTTCCATAAAGCCGGAAATTAAATCAACCATTATGCCGATGCAATCGCCTGATCTTGAGACACCGCCGGCTCTGCCGAAATAAATTATTATTCAGATTCAAATCCGAATCCCTGCACTAAAAATGCGGGGATTTTTTCTATAACCGAGTCAATTGCAACAGCTCCAAAAACACCATATCCATTTGCGATATTACTATAATTGATTTGATCTAACCTTACTGAAACCGGATCACTAAAACCCCGTACGGTGCTGACATAATTATACAGATTATAGTCCAAAGATAGTACAGTTGCAATTGTCCGTTTAACAACAAGTTTTCGGTTAATTGCTTCCGGTTTATATTTTTCCAATTCCGTAAACAGGCTGGAATATGAAAATATATGATTATTTTCTTTTGTAAGAGCGGGATAAATCCTGATAGTATCCTTCCCATCATTTATTATCCTTAGCTCACTCGGAATTTCTACCCTGTAATTTTGAATGATTTTATTCCCTTCCCTTATGTAAAACTCCACATAATAATGATGCAGAAAACCCTTTACGGATGAATATTTTGAATACTTCAGCTGAATTTTATCCGATGCATAGTACAATGTTATATCCTGGGCTCTTGGAGTAATTATTTCCGATGTTGCAGTTGGAATATCATCTCCGGATATTGTTAACCAATATTTTGATCCGCGGTTAATATTGAAATTTCCGGATGTGAAATAGGAGAAATTTTCCGATCCCTGAATAATGGTATCCCTGAACGGAAAATTATTATTGCCGTCTGATAGGTTAACCTTAAGATTGGTAATTCTTTTTTCCAAAAGGGATATATTATCCTTATCCGGGTACAGAGACTGAACCTTTATAATTTGGTTCCCCATTCTATTATCCAAAACCGCAAAAGCGACAGCCCTTTTTTCATAGTTGCCGACCGGAGAAAAGTCATCTTTTCTACAGCCGAAAAAAAGTATCATTACAATTACTAATATTTTTGTTTTCAAAACTCAACTCCTATTGATATTGACGGCATAAACGGGAGCATATTAATTCGTTCTCCGGTTTCCCGGTTGTAATAAAATATATTATTGTTATCATAAAGATTGATAATATTCAGGTCAAAATTCATTTTAACCGAGCTGGTCAGGTCAAAGGATTTAGAAAGAGTCATATCGAGACGGTGATACGATGGCAATCTGGCTTTATTCTTTTGGCCTAAAACCGGAAATAAGGTTCCCTCGTTAAAGTTATAATATCCTTCGTATAAGCCGGATAAATCATCCTTATCCATATACCCGACAATTTGGGTAAAGGGCGATCCCGAACTGAATTCCCAGTTGAATGTTATGGAAAAATCGGGTGTAAAATTGTAACCTGCTAAAATATTTAACAAATGCCTCTTATCATAACGGGGAGGAAAAGTGAGATTTCCCATGGTTTTTTCAGCCCAGCTAAGGGAGTAGCTAATCCATGAGAAAAGATTTTCTCTCTGATACTTGAGCATCGTTTCAACGCCGTATGATTTTCCGCTGCCTGACGCAAAATCAGGGTCATCGGCATCGTACTTATTCAGATTGTAACCCAGTATCCCATCAAACTTTTTGAAGTAACCCTGAAGGGAAGCAACAAGACTATTTGATACATTTCCATCTATTCCCAGCACAAAATGATCAGACCGTTCCGGCGTTCTTGGAATATTTATCGGAAGCCATGTTTCAAAAACCGGAATGACATCATCTTCGTTCGATGTCGTAATTATTCTCTGATGATATCTGCCATAGGAGCCTTTAATGGCAAAATTATCATCAAGCTGGTATTTCATATTAAAGCGGGGCTCTAAAAAATAATCGGGTTGGTCAAGAATATTGGAAAGATTTCCTCTAAGCCCAAAATCAAACGTGAATCCCCACACTTTTGTAAGTTTATATTTAGCCCAAATACTTGCTTCAGATAGATGTCCGCTGTTTTGAATATTATATCCCGCAGAGTTAGTGAGAGCATACTTCATATCCGGCAGGTCAAAGGTAAATCCTACAGTAACGATATCATTATTTTTAAGAAATGCTTCCACCTCGGCATTAAAGAATACGTTGGATATTCTGCTTTCAGATCTTATCTTATTATTGTAACCCTTGGGATCCATGAAAGCGCTGAAAAAACTTCGTGAGAATGAAACATCGAGCATAAACTTATCGCCCAATGACTGCAGATACTCAAAACTGAAAGCATTATTTTTCCAATCATAATCCGGTTCAGAAGTTTTTCCGCTTTCGAGATGGTCATTACTTACAAAGAAATTGAAATAAAACTTACCATCCTCCGATAGGTCATACATTACTTTTCCGTTTACATCGTAAAAATCAACAGGCAGATCCTTTGACATAAATTTCTTCAAAATACGGTCGAAATAACTTTTACGGTATGAAATCAGAAAAGAGCCGTCCGGTATGGGACCCTCCAGAAAAGCCTGACCGCTCAATAACCCAAGATTAACTTTACCGCCGATCTTATTTTTATTACCCTCTTTAGTGAGAATATTTATAACCGAGGAGAGTCTACCCCCAAATTCCGGCCCGAATCCACCTGTTAAAACTTCTGACATTTTTATGACATCACTATTAAAAATACTGAATAGTCCAAATGCGTGAAAAGGATTGTAGACAACCATATTATCCAGTAAAATCAGATTCTGGTCTCCACCGCCACCGCGCACGTAAAACTGACTGGTTACGTCGCTGGTTGAAGTAATTCCGGGAATAAGTTTTATTACCCTGAATAGGTCTCTTTGAACAGCCACAGGAACCATCTTTATCTCCTGTTGTGAAATTGACTGGGCGCTTATATTGGTTTCATATACCTCTTTCACCCTCTCAGCAGTTCTGGTTATGGGCTGAAGTTGTACAGGCTTTGGGGTCAGATAAAAATTTTGTGACACAGGTTCTTCACGTCTAAATCTGATTTTTTTTGTCAAGGGTTCATACCCAACAGCCGATACTTGTACATCCTGGTAACCGAACGGCACATCACTGATGAAATAGAAGCCATTAACGTTTGAATATGCCCCTTTTTCTGTACCAATAATCCTGATAGTAGCGTGTGGAAGTGTTTCGCCGGAAGCGCTGTCACGAACAAATCCGCGCAAACCTGAAGATTGCGAAAAGAGAGAATTGGATATAAATATAATAAAAAGAGTAAGTATAATTTTTTTCATATATTTTCCGGCTGGTTGCAAGGTTCTTCGTTATTTATAATGAATGATAATAGATTTTTTTATCATTTGCAAGATTTATTTTGCTTCCCATTTATTAAATTTTTCGAAATTTTGATGGTTATTGCTACTACTGCTTCGGGATGTATTAAGGCGATGAACTGAGCCCCGTCGAAGTGCGATGAACTGAGCTCTGGTGAAATGGATGAGGGTTAGTATTACAATATTATTTTGACACTGTACGCCCTCCCCTTTTCCGCCGCGGAGGCTGTCGCAGATTTAATTAGTTGGTGGCTGAGGTAACTCGAAGCCACCTTAATCACGCTGAAAAGGCCGCTTCGAGAACCTCAGCGCCCTTAATTATTGGGTTCTGCAACAGCCTGCGCGGCGGACCCCCTTCAAAGGGGGACAGCGCTATTTATTAGACCCTCTGATGAAAGAAATATTATTAAAGAATTAAAAAAATTGTCTATTTATAAAAAAATTAGTTTTACTATTGACTTTATAAAATTGTATCACTATATTAGTACAGTGATACACTAAAAGGAGATGATATGTTTTACAAAATAAAGAGTCTTTGCTTATTTTTTATACTTCTTACCTTTATAAACAGAGCTGATAGCCAGGTAGCCGGAGCATGGAGCGGAAATCTTGATGCGATGGGCTCTCTTCTAAAAATAAAGGTCGTATTTTCAGAAAAAGAAGGACTTTACAGCGGCAACATAGATATTCCTCAGCAAAATGCGCTAGGATTAAGATTAAGCAATATTTCATTTGCTGAACCGTTCATCAATTTTGAGTTGGAAGCCGGTCCCGGAAATATTGCAAAATTTAATGGTGAATTGAAGGATTCAATTATAACGGGTAAATTCAGTCAAATGGGAATCGAAGGGAAATTTGATTTAAAGAGAGTTCTTGCCGGAGAGACAATTTTAACAAATAAAGGTTTCCATGAAGAAGAAGTTTATTTCATAAATAGAAGCGTAAAATTAGGCGGAACACTGACTTTGCCTGATACTTTAAATAAATATCCCGCAATTATATTAGTCAGCGGCAGCGGCGCGCAGACAAGAGATGAAGAGATTTTCGACTTCCCTATTTTTAAAACTATGGCTGAATATCTTACGTTGAAGGGTTTTGCTGTATTACGTTATGATGACCGCGGAATCGGCGAATCGACCGGTAAAATAAGTGAATCAACTCTAAATGATTTTGCAGATGATGTTATTTCAGCAGTAAAATTTCTAAGTGAAAGAAAAGATATTAATGCCAAACAGATAGGAATCATGGGACATAGTGAAGGCGGAATTGTGGCCTCATTGGCAGCAGAGAAATCAAAAGACGTTAGCTATATTATACTTTTGGCAGCGCCAGGAACTGATGGCTCATCTTTAATAATAGAACAGACAAAAAATATTTTAAAGGTTTCAGGAGCGCCCGATAGCCTGATAAAAGCAGAAATAAAAAAGGCATTAGTAATACACAATACTGTTATAAAAGATGAAGGGTGGGATAAATTAAGAATAGAGTTATTTGAGCAAGCTAAAGAAAGATTTGAGAAAGCTCCCTCCACCCAAACTTCGTCAATCGAAAACAAAGAAATTTTTATAGCCAATATGGTTGAAAACCAGATAGAAGGATACAAGAGCAAATGGCTGAAATCATTTTTATCCACAAATCCCCAAACTGTAATGAATAAAGTAACCTGCCCGGTACTAGCTTTGTTTGGAGATAAGGATAGCCAGGTAAATGCAGCTACGAACAGTAAAAATATTATATCTGCGCTGAAAAAAGCTAAAAATAAAAATTATGAAATAAAAATCTTTCCAAATGCTAACCACCTCTTTCAGCAGGCAAAAACGGGATTGCCAAATGAATATCAGAAGCTAAAAAAAGAATTTATTCCGGGTTTTCTGGAATACATTACAAAATGGTTAACAAAAACAACCGCAAAGTAATACATATGGTTAGGATAGAAATAAATAATAAAAGTCCACTTCCGATTTACTCACAAATCGCAGACCAATTCGTTCATTTGGTTGCTACCGGATTGTTAAAATCCGGGGAAAGGGTTCCTACAATCCGTGAGCTTGCGGTTCAATTGGAAATTAATCCAAATACCGTTGCTAAAGCCTATCTTGAGCTGCAGAACATGGGATTGCTTGACACGAGACAAGGAACAGGAACTTTTATTAAGGATACCTGCCGCATACTATCCTCTCCCGAAAAGGAGATAAGTTTAAACCAACTGACTCAAAAATTTTTAGATGATGTACTGCGATTGGGATATACCAAAGAGGAAGTTTTGAAATCAGTAAAGAATATGATAATAAATTTAAAAGGAGAATAAAATGAGACCCAAAGAAAGAAGAAATTCAGCAGCTGAAAACAGGCAACAGAATTTTCCGAGAATCAATTTCATGAATATTTTCGTCTTTCTGTTTATATTTGCGCCTATCC
>Ga0351884_1146_pt1 | contig 18786 bp, 20 predicted proteins | sample BONcelFGM3001F15_FD_206773 | JGI IMG/M metagenome (GOLD analysis project Ga0351884, IMG submission 206773) | Enriched cells from coal bed in the Powder River Basin, Montana, United States - BONCAT cells FGM rep3 HSBNCT.FGM.300.1.F15 ...
ATAAGGCTTGGCTTATATTCATGACCGCGCTGCTGCTGCTGCTAAGGGAAGCCATCATCTTTTTGACGTCGCCTTCCGCGATGATCAGCTATTATATGCCCGCCAGCCTGCTTTCGCTGTTTTTGGGGCTGACGCTGATTGCCTTTTGCGTGTATAATAGAAAGGCCAAGGAAAAAAAGAAGCTGTTTGTTTAAACACTCCAATGAGGGAAATGGATGGATAAGGACAGGATACTGCTTTTTATTCCGGGATACAACTGCGAAAAACAGATCACGCGTGTTTTGGCGCAGCTTGACATGAAAACGCTTTCGTTTTTGGACAGGATCATTTTTGTGAACAACCGGAGCACGGATGGCACGGAGGCGGCCGCGACTGAATATGCGAAGAAACATGCGGACCTGCCCTTAATATTGCTTCGGAACGACGAGAATTACGGGCTGGGCGGTTCCCACAAGGTTGCGTTCGACTATGCGGTCCGGGGCGGTTTCGATTACGTGATCGTGCTGCACGGCGACGACCAGGGGGACATCCGCGACCTGCTGCCCGTTTTAAAAAGCGGCGAATATAAAAAATACGACTGCTGCCTGGGTTCGCGGTTCATGCGCGGGTCCGTCCTTGGGGGGTATTCGCGTTTCCGTACCTTCGGGAACCGGGTGTACAACGGCCTGTTTTCCGTCGCGACCGGCCGGAGGATACGCGACCTTGGGGCCGGCCTCAACATGTACGGCACCAAAATGCTGCGGGACGGATTTTATATGAAGTTCCCGGATAACCTGACATTCAACTACTGCATGATACTGGCGGCCGCGTACTACCGGCACCGGGCGATGTTCTTTCCCATCAGCTGGCGGGAGGAGGACCAGGTGTCCAACGTGAAGCTGATGAGTCAGGCAACCTATGTCCTGAAAATGGTCTGCAAATACTTCTTTAAACGGGGAAGCTATATAAAATCCGAATGCAGGGATAGTGTGAGACCGGATTATACCGCGAAGATCATTTACGAAAACGAGGTATCCAGGTGAAGAAAAAAGTTTCCGTAATCATAAATATTGCAGTTTTGGCGCTGGCGGGGTTTTTTTTGTACTATATGATCCGTCTGCATCCCGAAATAAGCATTGCGCCTACCCGGTATACCGTGGGGATGCTGATCGTCTTTGCAGCGGTGGTCCTCGTGCTGCACTTCTTAAAAATGAGCCGGCTGTTTTTCATTATGCTGGAACAGAAGATCAGACCCGTGCGGTTTATACAGATATACGCGCGGACGGCTTTCACCAATTTTCTGGTGCCCTACAAGTTGGGCGAGATCTACCGGTTTTACTGCCTGGCGGATGCGACGAAAAATCCGCAGATCGGCCTTTTGTCCGTGGTTGCGGACCGGTTTTTTGACACCTGCGCGCTGCTGTTCATGCTGATTCCGCTGGAACTGACCTATACGGGCACTCTTTCGATGGTCACTGTGCTGCTGATCGTATTTTTGATCCTATGCGTGATGATATTTGCGGCTTTCCCGCCGCTGTACAACTATTTGAACAGATTTCTGATCCTGAATACGAAATCGAAAAATTCGGCGCGCGCGCTTTCCATGCTGGAGGACCTGCGCAGGTGGTATCTGTATTTGAGGAGTCTTTTGAAGGGCAGGGTGATCATCATCATACTGCTTTCCGGGATTGCCTGGCTGCTGGAGTATTTCGCGCTGGTCATCCTGTCCCGCGCAATGGGCACCGTGTTTGTTATGAAGGACTTCATCACTTACATTCATTCCATTTTCTATTTGAACGTCGCGCCTATTTCCAGCGTTTATATCATTGCGAGCGCCATTATACTCGCGGTAATCGCGGCGCTGTTTTTCGCAATCTTGCACCTGAAAAAGGAGGACAAGCGAAATGTTTGACATAGTGGTCGTTTATGACGACACGCCCCCTGCCGGCAACGAGATCAAAAACATTGTGGGAGACCGCTCCTTCGGCAGCATCATCTTTCAAAAAAAATCCTTAAAGGAGCATATGACCGACGCCATTGCGGCCAGCGCCTGCGTGAAGGAAGTGCTTGTTTGGGACGATTTTGAGACGCTGGGCGTTTTTCTGGAAAAACTGAACGGTTTTACCTCCCAGACGCCCGTTTTGCATGTTTATTCCGACTCTGTCGTTGCGGGCCGGGAAGATTTTGAGGTGCTGCTCCAAAAGGTACGGTTCGTGAAGGACAACCTGACGGTCACGGCCGGAAGGCTGACCGCGCTTGTGTTCCGGGACATACAGGAGTACATCCGTTTTCTGCAGCAATGCATGGTTTCAAAGGATACGAAGCAGCTGCCCGAATTCATGCAGTTTGAGGCTTTGAAATCGGACGCGCTTATAAGTGTGAGCGACCCGGATGTTTTTCTGCGGTATATCACCAAGGGGTTTGACACGCGGTTCTTTAACCTGCTGGCCGGGGACGACTATATCGTTACCAAAACATCCACGAACAAGCAGAAGATCAAGAGCGAATATACTTACTACCACCTGCTGCCCGACGCAATGAAAATATGGTTTGTGATGCCGTTTGACTACAAGGAGGACGATAAGAGCGCGCGCTATTCCATGGAGCGCTTCCACATCACCGACCTTGCCACCAAATGGGTGAACAACTCCATTTCAATAAGCGAATTTGAAAAGATTCTCACCATGGCGTTTGCTTTTATAAAAAGCCGCAGCAAAAAAGCCGTCACGCACGAGGAATACGTCCGCGAGCAGAGATGCCTGTACGTAGAAAAGCTGGACGCGCGGATCGGCCAGATCAAACAAAGCGGTATCTATCCCGCGATAAGCGACTACATCCTCCGGGGGACGCCCTACGGGAGCATAGACGACATTGTGGCCGAATACAAGGCGCTTTACGAACTTATCCGCAAGAAGAACAAATTCGAGGCCGCAAGCGTGATCGGGCACGGGGACCTTTGCTTTTCCAACATGCTGTACCACGGCGAGACATCCACGATGAAATTCATTGACGTGAAGGGCGCGCTCAAGGAAGAAGAAATGTGGACGGACCCGTATTACGACCTGGCCAAGCTTTCGCACTCCATCTGCGGGCTGTACGACTTTTTCAACAGCAATTTGTACGAAGTGCGGCTGGACGCTGATCTGACGTTCCGCCTGGAGATCGATTTTGACAACAGCGAATACACAGAGGTGTTCAAGCGGTTTCTGGCCGAAAACGGATACGAATATGCGGCCGTAAGGCTGTTTGAGGCTTCGCTTTTTTTGTCCATGATCCCGCTGCATGTGGATCATCCTAAAAAAGTGTTCGGGTTTTTATTAAACGCGGTCAAGATATTAAAAGGGGTTCGTCAATGCTTGAAAAAATGACGCTGGTGGTGGACGTGGACGGAACGCTCTGCCCGGTGAAAACAAAGGACGAGGAATACGGCGGCCTTGCGCCTTACGGCGATATCGTGGAAAAGATAAAGGACTACCATGCGCAGGGCGCGCGTATTGTGCTGTACACCTCACGGAACGTGAACACCTACAACGGCAACCTTGGGCTGATCAACGCGAACACCGCGAAGGTGCTGCTTGCCTGGCTGGATAAATGGGAGATCCCCTACCATGAGATCATATACGGCAAGCCCTGGGCGGGCCACCGTGGTATCTATGTGGACGACCGGGCGGTCCGGCCCGACGAGTTTTTGAAGTATTCCTTCGGCGAACTGGAGAAGATTTGCGAGGATTCCAAAAAGGAGCTGAAATGACCCGATGAACATCGTGATCACCATGGCCGGTCTGGGGACCCGCTTTAAGGAAGCCGGATATGCCGTGCCGAAATACAGGATAGAGGCGCAGGGCAGGACCCTTTTTGAATGGTCCATGATCAGTCTGGCCGGTTTTTATTCGAAGGAAAACCGGTACATTTTTGTGGTGCGGAAAGAAGACGGTTCCGCGGATTTCATACGGGAGATGTGCGCGAAACTGGGCTTTGAAAATCATTTTGTGATCGGTATCGACGCGATGACCGACGGCCAGGCCACCACCGCAATGCTGGCGGCCGGGCTCTGGGATAAAAACATGCCACTGCTTGTATACAATATCGATACCTTTGTGAAACCGGGCGCCATGAACAGGGAGGAACTGAAGGGCGACGGGTTCATCCCGTGTTTCCCGGGAAAAGGGGACCACTGGAGCTTTGTGAAACTGAACGCGGACGGCCGGGCGGTGGAGGTGCGCGAAAAAGAGCGCATTTCCGGATACTGCACACTGGGAGCGTATTACTTCAAAACGGCCGCCTTGTACGAGAAATTGTACCGCGAATTTTTCGCGCTGCCAAAGTCCCTGGAGAAGGGGGAGAGGTACATTGCGCCCATGTACAATTACCTGATACAAAAGGGCGGGGAAGTGTATATATCTGTGGTGAGAGAAAGAGATGTTTTTGTGCTGGGGACGCCGGCGGAACTCGAATTTTTCAACGCGCATTTTGGCGGGCGCCGGTCGGAGTTCGGCTTGTGAAGCGCAGAGCTAAGCATTCTGGCGTGTGATTGAACGGATGACGGATTTATTGAATTTGATATTTTAAGAAGCGCTGGCTAATTTTTCAATGCATCTTCTTTCTTTCACTGACCATAATACTAACCGGGACCATTTTTCAAACGAATGCCGCCTCGTGCTTCGGATGAAGACGGGAACGGTTTTTTATCGGGCGGAAATGGGCCTTGAAATCGAATTCGATGAGTGCAGACACGGCAAAGAAATCGAGATGGAAATTGGGGGTTGGATAAGTTGATAAGCCAATTTTCGCTTATTTCCGTTAAGGAAAGATTCTTGCAAAGATGTCGCGCCGGAAGGGTTTTCGTCATCCCGAGGGGGTGGCCTAAGCTGATCCGAGCGGTGCAGGAATCGGTTCGAAAAGAAGGTCCGGTGTCCGGACGGTGGCTGATGAAGGCCGGAACGTTTCAACTTTGAGGCGTTCAGAGACACGAACGCAGGAGCTGAAAAATGGCTCCTGCGTTTTTGTGTTGCATATAAAATCTTCAGCCGGACCGTTATTTGGACAAAAGAGTGAGCGTTATGATTTCAGGGCGGTTGAACACACGGAACGGGAATTCGCTGTTTCCAAGGCCGCGGGAGACCACCATGGCCGCGCCGTCTTTTTTATACATGCCCGCGGTGTACTTTGGAAAAAGACCCTGGCTGGGGGCGTAGATCCCGCCGATCAATGGGAGCCGGACCTGGCCGCCGTGGGCGTGCCCCGAAAAAACCAGGTCGAAACCCTGCTGCACGTAGAGATCGAAGTATTCCGGTCGGTGGGACAGGAGGATGGTGAAGCCCTCCGCGCCCGCGCGCAGGTCCGAAAGGTTTTGTTCGAACGCCGTTTGCGACGACTCGCCTCTTTTTTTGTCTATGAACGTGATGTCGTCTGCGCCGGCCAGTGTGATTTGCGCGCCGTCTTTCTTAAGGTGGACGGATTCAAAGTCCAGAACGGTCACGCCCGCTTTTTTAAGCAGGGAGGACAGCTCGGGATATACGCCCGAGATCGCCTCATGATTGCCCGGGACATAGTAGACGGGCGCAACCATGATGATGCTTTGAATAAAATCCATGGCGATATTGACGTTTGCGCGGTGGTAGTCGATCAAATCGCCCGTGATTACGATGATATCCGGGGAGGCTTCCTTTATTTTATCGGGCAGATCAGACCCTTCTTTTCCGAAGGACTTTTTGTTGTGCAGGTCGGACACATGCAGGATCCTAAGTCCGCTGAGTTCCTCCGGAATCTTTTCACTGGAATAGGTGAGGCTGGTCGTTATGATACTGTTGTTCTGCCAGACGATGAACCAGTAGACGAAAACTGCGATGAAAATAATTATAGTGATCTGCATGATAAACCCTTTCTTTTGTCTGCTCATTGTGCCCCCCGGCATTAGTATGAACCATTTCAAAAAACATCATAACACAAACATGGGGCATTTGGTGGAAAAAAATATGATTGACATTCAGCGGAGCCTTGCGTATACATATTTAGTAAATTACTAAATAAGCAGGGATGCGATGGAAATGGGGCGCAGAAAAGGGACGGACAGTACGGTTTTTTTATATGCAGAGCGGATGGGCCGGACCGATACGGGCATCGGCACGATGATGGCCGTGTGAAATTCATTCCTTAAAAAGCTACTTTAAACGAACGGGCCTGCATAAGGACCGCTTGTTTTTCGCGAGCCGGCCGCATCTTTCACATATATATTCCGGGTCTGTCACGATTGCCTGATATTCTTTTAAATGTTTTTTTAAAAAATCTTTCTTGACTATTTTGCAAAGGGTTGTACTTGCCAGAAACTTTTTTGTTTTTTCACCTTCTTTTTTCTTTTTTTCACCTTTTTTTCTGCCGTCTTCGGGTTTTAACGTGGCATCGGCCTTTGTATCTGCGCCGGCAGTGTTTTTCCGCTTTTCCTTTTTTAGAGTATTATTTGCGGTTTTCTCCGGTTTTTTAAGTATAGCCTCAGCGTTTTTATCTTTGTTTTGGTTCTCAGGGATATCATTTTTGTTTTCCATTGGGGCCATCCTTTCTTCGGTACTGACAATCTTTCGGTTGATTGCATCAAAAGAAGAGCTTCAGGTGTTTTGAAATCAGTCTGTAATAATCATTTTTAAACTTTTTTACGTTTGATAAAACACGTTTTCCGACAATCCTGAAACTTATTTTTTCTTTGCGGTTTTTCTTAGGCATACAAACATCCCTTTATTCACGAAAAGCGCCCGTTGGAAATATATATATATTAAATAACGGGCGGATTGCCCCCAAATGGCTGTTTTTAAATGAAATACGATTTTACCCTTGATATGCGCGAGCGGCGCTCTCATACGATGATATTAAAAAAAATTGCGCCGGGGTCGGCTGTCCTGGAGATGGGGTGCGCGACCGGCATTATGACGAAATACATGAGCGGCGTTCTGGGCTGCAGGGTAGTTGTTTGCGACGTAGACGCGGAAGCCTTGAAGACCGCAAGGCGGTACGCCGACGGATGCTGGCAGGGCGACCTGGAGACGATGGGGTGGGCGGATGAATTTGCGGGCATGCGTTTTGACTATATTTTATGCGCGGATGTGCTGGAACATCTGCGCGACCCCGGCGCCGTGCTGGAGCGGACCGCCGGTCTTTTGAAAGAGGAGGGGTCCGTGTTGCTGTCCATGCCCAACATCGCGCACGATTCCGTTGTTTACGGGCTGCTTCAAAACCGGTTCGAATATACCGGGGTTGGACTGCTGGACAGGACGCACCTGCGGTTTTACACCTACCCGTCGCTTATAAAACTTTGCCTGGACGCGGGGTATTCGCCGGTGGAAGAGGACGCGGTCTACATGGAGGCGAAGCCGCCGACCGGTCTGCCGAATCAGGTGACCAGGCGGCAATACGGCCGGGTGTTCCAGTTTGTATTCGAACTGAAGAAGACATCGCATGTGCGGGAAAAGGGCATAGCGGTTGTGCGTAAAATCAAGGAGTACCCGGATGATCAAAGAGGCTGATATGGAGAAAAAAGACAAAGGCATAAAATTCATCGCATTTTATCTGCCCCAGTTCCACAGGACAAGAGAGAACGACGAATGGTGGGGGGAGGGGTTCACCGAATGGACGAACACAAAGAAAGCCGTTCCCCTGTTTGAGGGGCATGCGCAACCGCGCGAGCCGCTTCATGGCAACTACTACGACCTGTCCGACCCCGAAACGCTCAATTGGCAGGCCGGGCTGATGCAAACATACGGCGTTTACGGGCTGTGCATCTACCACTACTGGTTTGCAGGGAAAAGGCTGCTGCATGAGCCTGCGAAGCTGCTTTTAGAACACAGGGAGATCCGCATGAATTATTGTTTTTCCTGGGCCAACGAACCATGGACGCGGAACTGGGACGGACAGGAAAACAGCGTGCTAATGCCCCAGGCATACGGCGGAGAGGAGGACTGGCGGGCGCATTTTGAAACGCTGCTCCCCTTTTTTTTGGATGAGCGTTATATAAAAGTGAATGGCAGGCCGCTTTTTGTGCTGTATGTTCCAAACCAGATCGTCCGCTGCGCCGAGATGCTGGCCTGCTGGAGGCGGCTGGCCGGGGAAAACGGGCTACCCGGCCTTTATATTGCCGAGACGCTGAGTTCCAAGCACGGGATGAGCCGGCCCTGCCTGGAAGATTCCGACGCGTGCATCGAATTTGAGCCGACTTTAACGCTTTTCGGCGGGTATACGCCCCGCGGCACGCACAAATACATTCTGGATACCATGCACGTTTTTTCCTTTGACGACGTTTGGGAGAACATGCTGGCCCGGAAAACCGCTTATGCCGGGAAGGAGAAATTCCCCGGCGCGTTTACGGGCTGGGACAATTCCCCCCGGGTGGGCGCCCGTGCGAGCGTCTGTTTGGGCTTTGGCCCTGAAAAGTTTAAAGGATATTTAATCAGGCTGGCGCAAAAGTGCGATAAGGAAAAAAGCGGACGGTTTGTATTTATCAACGCCTGGAACGAATGGGCCGAAGGCGCTTATTTGGAGCCGGACAGGGACTTTGGATACGGGTATCTTAAGGCGGTGCGGGCGGCGAGGGGGGAGGAAGGTTAAAAAAAGCATAAGGGCCAAAAGGCGGCCTTACGCAAGATCACTTTTAACATTGGATAACCGGAAAAACAGATTTGAGATGATGCTTACCGGTCTTTCGTTGAATACAATATGATTTTTTCTTTGGTCAGCTCCGTATGATTGATGCATTTAATCAGTCTGCCGTCCCGCAGGATGATGACCCGATCACACATGCCCGCGACTTCCGAGAAATCCGAAGATAATAAAATAATAGAATTGCCCTTTGACACGAAGTCGTTCATAAAATTGTACACATCCGATTTTGAACTTGAATCCAAACCGATGGTGGGTTCGTCTAGGATCATTGTTTTGATTTTTGAATAAAGGATCTTTGAGATGCATATTTTTTGCTGGGTGCCGCCGCTTAAAAAATTGACGGATACATTTTTGTGCCTGTCCGAAATTGAAAACAGCCGGTAAAAATAATCGCGTATTGTTCGTTCTTTCTTTAAATTTAAAAAGCCAAGTTTTGAAATCTTTTTGATATTGGAAAGGGTTATGTTTTTTGAAGGGGACAGGGTTGGGATCAGGTTTCTGATACTCTCTTCCGCTATATATCCAAAACCGCGCTTCAACATTTTACTGGGGGACGGCTGTTTGATTTCGACACCGTTTATGTACAGCCTGCCGTTCTGTATTTTTTCGAGGCCCATTATAATTTTGCCCACCGTCGATTTGCCGTTGCCCAGCAAACCGGTAATCCCAAGAACTTCTCCCTCATACAATGAGAAGCTGATATCTTTTAGGACGCCGCCGCTGATGTTTTGGAAAGATAATATCGCCGTTCCCTTTTTTGCATAAATTTTCGGATATCTGTTTTTAAGCTCTTTTCCGGAAATGAGCTTCAGCAATTTTTCATCGTCCGTATTTTTTGTGGTGATCGTATCCGCGACTGTACCGTCGTATAAAACCGTTATCTTATCGCTCATTTTCAAGGCCTGTTCGATTTTATGCGTGATGATGATAATGATTTTCCCCAGCTTTTTCTGCTCTGTCAGAATTTTGTACAGCAGATCGGTTTCATCGTCCGAAAAACTCTCCATGGGTTCGTCGAGTATCAGTATATCCGGATCCGAAACCAATGCCTTGGTTATTTCGACAAGCCTTTTCTGGGCGTGTGATAATTGGCCGACATATATATTGGGATCTATATTGATGTTCAGAATGCGCGAAGAGGAATGGTATGCGTCGTTTAATTTTTTATAATCGATAAATACCGGCATTCTGGTTTTCGAGGGCAGGTTTTTGATATAGATGTTTTCCGCTACCGTCATGTTGTCGAATAGATTGATGCCCTGGAATACGGTTTCGACCTTTAAATTTTTAATATTTGAAAGTTTAAACGTATCGATGACGGATTCGTTGTAAAACATTTCGCCGGAATCGGCGGGCATTGTGCCCGATATGATTTTAATCAATGTGGATTTGCCGCATGCGTTTTCACCCAAGACGGCATGAATCTCTCCGCTGAAAAAATCGATGCTTACATCGTTTAAAATTTGGTTGAAACCAAATTGTTTGTTTATTTTTTTTATGCGCAGGATATTGACGTTTGACACTTTTATTCTCCGATTTCTTCGGCTGACGAAATAGTCGTGAACAGAGGAATTCCTTTATCAAAGAAAAATTCTTTGTATTCGATCGGAACGTTTTCATTTGTGATGATTGTGGCCTGCGTATCGATGGGAAGAAATGGGATCATTGAAGTCTTATCGAATTTAGTATAATCAGCCACGATGATCAGTTCGCTTGCGACTTCGCGCACTTTTTCGTAAAATTCCAGCTGCTCCTTATTGGCAATGGTGAAGCCATGCTGGATATTGACCCCGGAAGGAGACATAAAAGCCTTGTTGATCAAAATCTTGTTTAACATATCCAAAGAAAAATCTCCGGATAAAAAGAGGGTGCCTCTGTTTTTTTGCACGCTGCCGCCCGTAATGATGAGATCGATGTTATCGAGCCCGGATAATTCGTATAAGATATGAATATTGTTCGTTATGACCGATAGTTTTTGTTTTTGCTTTATTTTTTTTGAGATCTGGTAACAAGTTGTGCCGTGGCCAAGGAATATGACCTCGCCGTCATTGATAAGCCGGGCGGCGATCTCGGCGATCTCGCGCTTTTCCAATGTAAGATGGTCGATTTCATCCTGCAGGGATAAAACATTTTCTGCGGTGTCTTCCTTCAGGATGGCACCGCCATGAAAACGCGTAATGATGCCGCCCGACTCTAATTTTTCCAAATCCTTTCGAATGGTCGGCTCCGAAACGGAAAGCATGACGCTGAGTGTGGTTACGTCCGCCTGCTTGTATTCGGTTAAAAAATCTTTTATTTTTCTTAATCTTTCAATAGAGAGCATAAATTCACCATTTATATACTTTCTAATAACATTTAAAAGCTATATTGTAATTATTATACTATGCAATAAAAAAAAAGTATATAATTTTCTTTTATTTACTAATACTTTCGAAAAAAAAAATATTGACAAGTAAAAGAAACATAAATATAATAAAAAAAAGAATAATCCGAATATTTCTTATAATTCACAATTCAATCAGGAGGAAAATGGAATGGAAGACTCTGGCTGTTCTGGCACGTTGTTGACGACGCGAGGTTTAACGAAAAGCTATTCGGGCGTTGTTGTATTCGACGATTTTTCATTCGACTTGAAAAAGGGTGAAGTTCATTGTGTGTGTGGAGAAAACGGCGCGGGAAAATCTACATTTATTAAGATTTTATCCGGAGCGATCCATCCTGATTGCGGCAAGATCATGATTGAAGATTGTGTTTTTGAGAGCCTGACGCCTGCTCTGGCCCAAAGACTTGGGATACAGACCATTTATCAGGAGCAATATTTGGTTTCTGACCTCACAGTTGCGGAGAATATATTTCTTGGCCATGAAATTGGGTCTTACGGTACCTTTAACAGTAAAAAGATGTTTATGGAAGCGGAGCAGCTGTTTGATTCCATCAACGTTGAAATGGATGTGCGCCGTTATGTGGTTGAGCTGGGCGTAGCCGAAAAACAGTTTGTACAGATTGCAAAGGCTTTGTGGCAAAAAACAAAAATCCTTATTATGGATGAACCGACCTCTTCTTTCAGCAGAAATGAGATCAATAAATTGCTGAAGCTGATTGTGGAAATTGCTAAAAAGGGCGTAGGCATCATATTTATTTCGCATCATTTGGAGGAAGTTTTTGAGATTGCTGATCGCATCACTGTTTTGAGAGATGGAAGAAAAATTGCCTCGCACCTGGCCAGTGAAATTGATGTGAACCATCTGATCAGTGAGATGGTGGGCAGAGATACCGACATGTTTTATAAAAGAGAAGAAATAAAACCGGGAGAAGGGGTACTTGAGATAAAACGCTTTAATAAGGGCGGTGTTATAAAAGACATATCGTTTACGATGAAGCAAGGCGAGATTTTGGGCATTGCCGGAATGGTGGGGTCGGGTAGAACGGAATTGGCAAGGCTGCTGTTTGGAGCTGACAGGGCGGATTCGGGAAACGTTTTTCTAAACGGAACGGATATTACACCGAAGAACCCTAATGAGGCGGTCAAGCGGGGCATGAGCATGATTACCGAGGACCGGCAAATAAGCGGTTTGATAATGGAACAGAGCGTAAAGAATAATATTTCCCTTGCAAAGCTGAACAAACAGAAGCGGGTATTTATGAACCTGGCCAAGGAAGCGGAAGAAGTAAAACAATATGTAGATAAATTAAATGTTAAAACCAGAAATGTGCATCAGGTTGTAAAAGAATTGAGCGGCGGGAATCAACAGAAGGTTGTTTTGTCAAAATGGCTGTTTGCCGATTCGAATATAATCATTTTTGATGAACCGACGCAAGGGATCGATATCGGCGCCAGGGAAGAGATTTACAAACTGATTACCCAGCTGGCAAAGGACGGCAAGTATATTATAATGATTTCTTCCGATATGACTGAAATTATTGCGATGAGCGATAAAGTAATCATTATGAGAAAAGGCGAAATTACCGCCGAATTAAATAAGGACGAAATATCCGAAGAGCAAATTTTAAGATACTCTATAGGGGGCTAATTATGAATAATTCTAAAACCTGTTCGAATGGCTTTTTGAAAAAAATAAGGAACAGAAACAACACCGCATTTCAAACTTTGATTTTATTTGTTATTTTAATTGTTGGCTGTGTTGCGATATCGTTTTTTTCACCTGTTTTCTTATCTGTGACCAATATCATAAACATCTTCCAGCAGGTTGCCGTCTTGGGAATGGTTACGGCCGGGATGGCGTTGGTTATGATTTCGGGCGGCATCGATTTGTCGGTCGGTTCGCTCATGTCCCTGGCGGGGTGTATATCCGCGGTATTGGCGGTGAACGGCATGCCGGACAACATGGCAATTGTCTTGTCGATTTTAATTGCCGTCTTGGCGGGCATATTTATCGGGGTGATCATAGCATTTACCAACACCGAGCCTTTTATAATAACACTGGGAATGATGAGTGTGTTTCAGGGGATCACCCTTATTGTGACGGAAGGGTCTAATGTTCCGGTTATGGGAAGGTTTGAGATGCTGGGTCGAACCAGGGTTGGGATGTTTCCGACGCCTATACTGTTTTTTATAGCAATCATTATCATTATGTTCGTTGTGTTAAGGTATACGAAATTCGGAAGAAAGACGTATGCGATTGGGGGCAACGAAAACGCGGCTTACTTGGCCGGCATTAAGGTAAAACTGCATAAGGTGACCATTTACGCCATCAACGGCCTGATCGTCGGTTTTGCCTCCCAGGTGCTGCTGTCCAGGCTGGGATCTGCGATCCCCGTGATGGGAAGCGGGTTTGAATTGCAATCGATCGCCGCCGCGGTCATTGGCGGCGTGGCGCTCTCGGGCGGAAAAGGGTCGATTTGGGGATGCTTTATGGGCGTGCTGCTTTTGGGGATTATTTCGAACTCGCTGAATGTTTTGAGCATTTCTTCTTTCTATCAGAATATAGTTCTTGGAGCCATTATTGTTGGAGCCGTTGTCCTAAGCAATATTGGTTCGAAGCGAAAATAAAAACGATTAGGACTTTGAATTTCCAAAATAAAAAGGAGGAAAGAACATGAAAAAGAAAATGATGAGAATTTTGATTGTAGCAATCGTGCTGTGTATGACGGTGGTAGTGTTTGCATCCTGCGGAACGGCAAATCAATCGTCCGGCGGCACAAAAGATCTGGCCGATGTGCATATAGGGTATGTGCAGGCGGGCCCTGAACCTTACTATCAGACATCTGCAAACGGTGCGATTGCGGCGGGGGAAAAAGTAGGGATCAAAATGACCGTGCTGAATTCGGAGAGCACCCCTTCCAAGGAAATGTCTAATGTGCAGGATTTGATTGCCATGAAAGTGGACGCGATTATCGTTTTCACAACAAATTCGGATTCGGCGCAGGAAGAAGCTAAATTGGCCAACGAAGCAAATATTCCGTTCTTTGTTATCGGATCTGCGGCGGCCGAAGGGGAAGGAAAAGTAACCGCAACCATTAAACCGGATTTTCTGGAGCTTTCCGGACTGGCTGGAAAATATGTTGCTGAAAATTATCCCGATGCCAAGATAGGAATCATTGAAGGGATGCTGGGCCAGCAAATCGCCGAGTTCTTTACACAGGGATTTGTGGATAATCTTGCGGACACAAATGAAGTTGTGGAGCAAAAATCTGCCGACTGGAGCAGGGACAACGCGATGTCTATCACGCAGGACTGGATTACGGCGGGCGTGCCTTTGGATATGATTTATGTACATAATGAAGATATGGCAGCCGGCGTGGTACAGGCGTTGAAGGAAGCGAACAAACTGAATGACATCAAAGTGGTTTCGACCAATGGGTCTCCGGAAGGCCTGATCATGCTGGAGGCGGGCGAACTTTTGGCAACGGCAAATGAATCGCCCTCCATGGAATCTGCGATGGGTGTTAAGGTTGCGCTGGATGCAATTTTCGGCAAACCTGTAGAGAGCGAAGTGAAGCCTCCGATTAAGCTTCTGACCAAGGATAACATTGATGAAGTGATTTCCTGGGGACCTGAATGCGTTGATCTGATCGATTGGGGAGAATACGTTCAATAGGAAATTAATACGGAATATGATTATTGCACTCGCCTTAGAGTGCAATAATCATATTTACAGTTGATTGCAGGCAAAAAAGGAGAGAAACGATGTTTGATCCCAAATTGGAATACCAACAGCGGTTCGACCGGGTTATGGACAACGTGAAGCTGAACGAATCGGACAGGGTGCCCATCATACCGGTGACGCAGTATTATCCTTACCTGTACGGCGGAGGGACGATCGCGGAATGCATATATGATTGGAACAGGGCCGGTGCGTGCATGGATAAGTATTACGAGCATTTTAAACCCGACCTGGGCTGGGATCCCGTGCATATGTATCCGGGCCAATATCTGGAGGCTTGCGGCCTCAATTGGTGGAGATGGCCGGGCGGACCATTAAAAGATGAAAATGCGCCTTATCAGTATATTGAAGGCGACTATATGCTGGAGGATGAATATAAAGAAGCCACAAAGGATACGACTAAGTTTATGCTGAATAAATGGATACCGCGCTGCTTTGGAAAACTATCCGGATTTTCCAAGCTGGATTTCAGAAATTCGATGTGGTTCAGCCATATGTCTACGCTGGTTAATTTTGCCGATCCGGAGGTTGAGGAATCGCTGATGGCTGCCATCAAAGCCGGGAAAATTTTAGCGGACTGGTTTGGATTTTTGGCGGATTACGGAAATAAAATGGAAACGCAGTTCGGGATTCCCGTGGCATATGCCGCCTGGGCGTTTGCGCCGTTCGACATGATCGCAGATACCATGCGGGGCACTCTTGGAATTTCATATGATCTGGCCGAGAGAAAAATCGAAATACTTGATATGATAGAAGCGATCACGGATTTTGCGATCGAAGATACGATCAAGGGCGCAAAAGCGACCGGAAGGCCCTGGGTGTGGTTTTGGCTGCATAAAGGCACGGATGAATTCATGTCTGAAAAGACATTCGGGGAAGTCTATTGGCCTTCGCTCAGAAAATATATAACAGCCATGGCCCAGGCGGACCTGGTGCCCATGGTTTATGTGGAGGGATCCTATAATAAAAGGCTTGAATTCCTGACGGAAGTGCCTGCAGGAAAGGTTGTTTATTCTTTTGAAACGGTTGACATGAAAGAAGCGAAAAGGGTTTTGCGGGACACCGCATGCATTGCCGGAAACCTGCCGAACACTCTGCTGGCATACGGAACAAAACAAGAAGTCGTTGACTATTGCAAGTGGCTGATAGACACCTGCGCGCCCGGGGGCGGCTATATGTTTGATACGGGCGCGCTGATCGACGAAGCGAGCGAAGAAAATATGGACGCCATGTTTGAGACCGTACTAAATTACGGACAGAAGAAATAATCGGGAGGATTTTTATGAAGATTGGTTTTCATACGGATGCGTTCAATTCAAGCGTATTCAATTTTCAGAAATGTGTCGACTGGGCGGAGGCCAACGGAGTGAGCGCCATTGAGTGCGGGGTGATTGACGGCGTATCCTGGATACACGGTCTGGGATATTTTCCGCATATTGCGCTGTACCAGGACCCCTTGAAATTGAAAGAAAAAATGGAGAAGCAGGGCGTGGCATTTTCGCAGATCGACGCCGCGTATCCGCTGTCCGGGACAGACGGGCCGATTTACGGCGTGCCGTATATCCTGAAGGCGATTCCCTGGGCGAAGCACGCGGGCTGTGGCAACATAGCCACTACCGACGGTTTATATAAACCGGAGGAGCTGAGCGATACGCAGGCGCTGGCAATGATGAAGAACAGCTATCTGCATTTGTTGGATATAGCTGAGTCCTATGGCGTTAATATAAATATAGAGGTACACGGGTACTTTACGACGAGCCCGGATTTTTTGGATGAAATGCTGCATTTTTCGGACAACCCGTTTTTCGGACTGAATTTTGATACTGGAAATTCGTTTATATCAGGACAGGATCCGGTCGCTTTTTGCAAACGGTTTTTAGGAAGAATAAAGCATGTGCACATCAAGGACGTATCCGAGTCTCTGGCGCAGAAAAGCCGGGGGGAAGAAAAAGGGATCGGTATCAGCCATTGCGCAATCGGGGACGGCGTGAACGCCGGTAATATTGTAAAATGCCTGGAAATGCTGAGGAACGCCGGATACAACGGTGTTTTAAGCATGGAAACCGAAGGGGCGGGCGGCCCGATGATTGAAAAATCTTTGCTTTGGCTTCGAAAAACTTTGAAATCCTTAAACATCAAGGAAGACATATAATACAAAAAGCATATTCCCCTCTAATAACTGCACGCAATCTGCGTGCGCAAGGCTGCGAATTGAATTTCGCAGCCTTTTTTTGGACGATGCCGGTCGTAAAAAAATGTTCCTCACGTAAGTGCGGGACGGCTTTATAGCGCAAAAGCGCACAGGAGAGGAGAACGGCCGGTTTATTTTTATCAACCTGTTCCTTTAAATCAATGCAGGTATACGGATACTCTTTCAAAATAAAAATATTCTTTGACTTTTTTTGAATTATTGCGTATATTTCTTTTAAATCAACACATTGCAAAAGCCTATTTGCGAAGCAGGCGTGTTTCGCCCGTTTTGATTAAGCATGATTCTTTATTAGGGAGGGATTCACATGTATAAGAAAATTTTATTCTCCATCCTGGCCGTTTTTTTGGTATTCAGTTTGATAGGGTGTTCTGGGGAAACGCCGGAACAAAGCCCGGGCAAACAGGAGGAAAACGCAAATAAACCTGCCGCAGATTTAAAACAAACATTGAAAGATGAGTATGGCTATGATTTTACCGTTCAAGATTTTTTGACAGCCATAATGGTTGGAGATACGAAAGCGGTAAGGACGTTCCTGGATGCGGGAATGGACCCCGACAGCCAGGGCACTCCCGACTGGCCGGTGATGTACAATGCCATTTCGGCGAACAGCCCGGAAATCGTATCCCTGCTGATCGATTACGGGGCGGACGTGGCGTATGAATATAAAGACGGCGGCAATTATCTTTGGTACGGCGTAATGAACAAAGCTGAAAACGCGACACTGGACGCGCTGCTGGCGGGGGGCGTGGATCTGAACTATTCCCTTGACGGGGACAACAGCTATGACGTCGCCCAGGGTCAGCTGCAGTACGATGCGGAATACCAGAGGCTGATAGACTATCTTGCGGAAAAGGGTCTGCAGCCGCTTGGGTAAGCGGGCGGATTTTTTAAAGCCGATACATTTTTAACATGACAGGAGGCCGCATGAGATCAATTTATTATTCGGATTTTTGGGTTTCCATATTGTAGTAAATGCAGTTTTATTGTACAATATAGTTGTATTCAATTTATCTATAATCCAAGAAACTGATTTCCGCAAAAGAATTTGGGGGCATGCCAAATCGACTGTGCGTTCATTCGTGTTTTTTAAAAACACGGCTATTAAAGAATTAAGATGGGAAATGAAAAAAATATAAATAGATATGGATTAATAGAAGTTTAAAAGGAGATCATTATGTTTTGCAGTCAATGCGGCAATGAAATCAAACAGGGAAGCAGTTTTTGTACGAAATGCGGTAAAAGGCTTGTTTCCGCGCCCAGCCGGGATAAGCCCGCTATGCAGGCGCCCATCCCACCCGCGGCCCCCAAAGCGCCGGCGCCGCCTTCTACAGAAACCGCCGAGTGGGTTTTCAGCGCGCAGCGCAAACTGTCCGTACTGAAGATGATTCCGTGCAATATTGTTTTTATGCAGGATAAGGCGGTGTTTGCATATTTGACCCCCGCGTTGACAAAGGCGGAAAACGCAAAGGTTTCAAATGAGATTAAGGCCGAGGGCGCCGGATTTTTTAAGGGCAGCGCCGCCATGCTGCGCTTTTGGTCCGGTTATCATAAAAAATATTATTCGATGACAGCGGACGCAATACTTGCGGAAGACCCGTCCAACATTGCGGTGCAGTATCAAAACATTACCGGGGTGCTGTTCAAGGGATTTTCGGACAATACGAATTTTGACGACGCCTCTTCTAATGTAACGCAGGGAAAGCTGAACTTTTCTTTGGCGGGGGGCGAAACGTTAAAATTTGTTCATTCCCAGACGGCCGACAGGTCTGTACAAGACATACTCGCAAGGCTCTTCGGCGGGAAGCTGAAATATAAAAGATAAAA
>Ga0351884_1149_pt1 | contig 18429 bp, 15 predicted proteins | sample BONcelFGM3001F15_FD_206773 | JGI IMG/M metagenome (GOLD analysis project Ga0351884, IMG submission 206773) | Enriched cells from coal bed in the Powder River Basin, Montana, United States - BONCAT cells FGM rep3 HSBNCT.FGM.300.1.F15 ...
GGACATCCAGGCCGTCCGCAACAAAGCCGAGTCCCTGGCAGCGGAAATCAAAGAGCTGCGGGAAAAACTCGCGGCCATTGTTGCGCCCGACAAACAGAGCGGCGCCAAAATCCAATCCCTGCTCCAGGAGCGCGAGACCCTGGCAGCGGAAATCAAAGCCGCGGAAATCCAGGTCTCCGTGGAAGCCGAATCCGCGTTTTCTGCGGAATTCCGCATCGACGGCCGGGACCCCGAAACCGTGGCCGCAACACCGGGCGATCCACTCACAAAATCCGTGCGCAGGCGCGCCGTGGTCCGCATCCCCGGAACCGGCTCGGTGCGCATCCAGCGCGGCGGCGACAGCCACGGCATGGACACCCTGGAATCCGCGCTCGAACGCAACAGCGCCAGCCTGCGCACGCTCCTTGCCCCTCTGGACGTGGACCCCGCCCTGCCCCAGACGCAGATCATCGGTGAAATCGAATCCCGCACCATCACACGCCAGGCGCTCGGCTCAAAGCTCAAATCCCTGATTCAGGAACGCGACTCTCTGCTCGAACGCGGAGAACACAACCTGGCCGCGCGCCTCACCCAGCTTCACAATGACACCGCCGCCCAATGCGCGGCCTTCCCCGAACTGCACGCAACGGCCCCGGACCGCGATTCCCTGGCCGCCGAACAACAGGCTTTTGATACGGATAAAAAAGCCGTGGACACAGAAGCCGAGGCCGCTAACGCGGAATATGAACAGGCCGCGCACGCGGCCGAAGCCGCAGACAAAACCCTTCAAGCATTGATTGATCAGAAAAACACCATCTCCGTGCGCTTGGACCAGAAACAGCAGTGGCGCGCAACCGAGTACAGCGGCAAATTCGGCAGCGCCGCAGACCTCGCCAAACTCCTGCAAAACAATAAACAGGAAATCGCAACCGTGCGCGAGCAGCTTCAAAGCAACGCGCTCACAGACCAGGAACAAAATCTGTCCACCAGAATGGAACAGGAACAGGCGGCCCTCAGGAGCAAAACGCAACGTGAGCGCGACCTGGGCGAAAACCGCACCAGGATCCAGACCCTGCTCATGGAAACCGACGGACTGCACGGCCGGCGCAACACCATTGAGGAAACCCTGCAAGCCCTGCGGCGCGAGCACGCCCGCCTGGAAATATCCATCAAGGCCCACTGCCTGCTGCTCTGCACCATCGAACAGGTGCGCGACGCGGATGTGGACAAAACCCTGTTGCCCGTGACCCAGAAACTCACCGCGTGGCTGGGTGCCATGGACGGCGCCGAACGCAAGCAGGTGGTGTTCGGCCCGGACCTCAAGCCCCAGGGCATCACCACGCGCGGCGGCTTGCAGGACAATATCCAGGAAGCCACGTCTTTGGGCGAATTCGAGCAGCTCACCCTGCTCATCCGGCTCGCCTACGGCAGCGTGGCCGCGGGCGCCGAGCGCCAGGCCGTGATCCTCGACGACCCCCTGGCCCACACCGACAGGTTCCGGCTCATGCGCCTGCTGCCCATCCTCGAAGATGCGGCCGCGCACAACCTGCAATTCATCATCTTCACCTGCGAGCCCGCGCGCTTCGACCACCTGCGCGCCCAGAACCACATCCCGCTCCAGGCCTGCGCGCCGTAGCCCCGCAACAGTCCCTGCGCGGGGTTAACACAGCGCACATCTCAACACGCATTACACAAAAAACCGGATCTGCAAATCTTTTTTCAAAATCACCTAAAGTAATTCCTCATACGTTCCGATACTTTAAAAGCAACACCCAATTCGGTGGGATTCAGCCAGGCAGCACCGTGCTGAATCAAGGACACGGATGTCCGGCCCGCCATCAGGGAGGATCTCGAGGATGATTCCGCGCAGAGGAAACACTGTTGCGCACAAGGAAAAATCCCACCGTGCAAAAAAGGCTGCACGCTTCGGCGCGTAGCCTTTTTGTTTTTCTATTAACTTTTTCTATTAGCTTTTCTAAAACCAACATCCGTATGACCCGCATGGCTGCACTCGTCGGTGTGCGGTTCTGCGAACCCTCGGCCCCCTGCATGCGCGGTATGCTTTGGCATATTCCGCGCGTGTGGCCGCGCCGGGCAACAGCACTATTCCCGGTTCCGGTATTCAGCGGCCGGGGATTCTGCAATCATATCCCGCGTGGCACGGACGCCGCGCGGCAGTGTCGACCCGGCCTTATATTGCTCCGGGAGGGCCGGCCCATTCTAACCTCTTGAAAGGAGGAATGCGGCTTGGTAATCAACACCAATCTATCCGCCATGATGGCGAACACACAGTCGTTGCGCATACGCGGCGAAGTCGGCCGCCACCTGGAACGCCTGTCCACGGGACTCAAGATCAACCGCGGCAGCGACGATCCGTCGGGCCTTGGCATCGCCCGGCAGGCCCAGGCCCAGGTGCGCGGCACAAATGTGGCCATCCACAACGTTGAGGAGGGCATCCACCTGTACAATCTGCGCGACGCCCTGCTCGCAGAAGATCAGGACATGGTGCAGCGCATCCGCGACCTGGCCGTGCGCAGCGCCAACGAAGCCACCCTCACCACCCACGACCGGAAAGCCATGCAACTCGAAGTCACCGGGCTCATGGAGCAGATCAATGAAACGGCCTACTCATCCACCAAAGTAGGCGGCACCGCGCGCCTGCTCTACGCGCCCACCAAGCTGGACGTGATCTGGGTCATGGACGCCACCGGAAGCATGGGATTTGCAGCAGATGCCCTGTACGACGCTTCCCTTCAGATGTTTGACGAATTCCAGGCCAACGGCCTGGATGTGCGCATGAACATCACGCCCTTTGCAGGCAATATTTTCCAGAGTTGGGGATTTGACAACGTATCATGGACATTCCAAAATGACGGAGTGCCGTTTCAGAATGATGTTGGAGAAGTGCGGGACATGATTAACGCCGGCACCGGCGCCGTCGAAAATGGACTGACAGCCGTGAACAACACATTGGATCAAGCTCAATTGGGCGGAGCTTTCCGTTCAGGCATTGATGTAAACAGGATTGTCATCCTAATCACAGATGAAGATTGTGATGATTTTACCGGAGGGTTTGGGGCGAGCGACCCCACGGCAGACGCAAATCCCGCAGCCGTAGCCGCCAGAAACGCCTTGGCCGCCAAACTCAATGCCGCCGACGTGACCATGCACGTTGTGGGCAAATGTCGCTACTTCCCCCCCTCCCCACCGGGGTTTCCTGCGCCGGATGAAGATTATGCCGAGGTTGCCCGGGCCACAGGCGGTGCTGTTGTCAATCTGCCCGACAATGGCACCGCCTGGGTATCTACGATCACAAATTTGCTCAAAGCATCCTACGCGGACTGGGATGCCGAGTTCCAGGTGGGCCCGGATTCGGGCGCGAACCAGAGCGGCCATAGTATGATCTTTACCTTCAGTTCCGTGACCACGGATTCCATGGGTCTGGCCAGCGCCAACGTGAGTTCAACCACAAACGCCCAGGCCACCATAGATATCGCCAACAATGCCCTGGAATGGCTCAGCAATGAGCGCGCCGAAACCAGCTGGGCCGTGCAGCGCCTCAAGCACATCGCCAACGACCTCACGGCCATGGCCATCAACAACTCGGATTTCAAATCCGGACTCGAAGACGCGGAAATGGATGAAGAAATCGTGAACATGGCCATCCAGAATATTCTGAGCAACACCGTGGCCTCGGCCCAGGTCCAGGCCAACGTGAATGTGGAAACCGCGTCCCAGTACATCGCCGTGGTGGAGAACACCCAAAGCCTCCAGCAGTTCGGCGGCATCTTCACGGTTCAGCGGGCGCTGTAATAAATGGTAATATTCAATTTCTGACAACAGGCTTAAAACGGCCGCTTCCATGGAAGCGGCCGTTTTCATTGGCGCGCCCCGGCGGGGCGCGCCAATGAAAAACAGGCCCCGGAGTATCCGGGGCCTGTTGTGTTTGGCTGAGTGTGTGCGTTACGGGTGCGAAGCCCGGTTATTCACCGTTTTTGCTGAGGCTGTTGAGCAGATCCTCAACCTTTTTGAGGGTTTTATCGCTGTATTTTTCCGCTTCCACGGAGTAGAGGGCGCGGCTGAGGTGGAACACGGCGCGCTCGCGGTCGCCCACGTGGCGATAGGACAGGCCCATGAGGTAGTTGGATGAGAACGAGCCCGGGGCCAGGTCCACGGCCTGGCGCAGGAAGTGGATGGCGCGGAAGTAGTCGCCCTTTTCATAGGCGGTGCGGCCCAGGTCGTAATAGTTGGACGCGGTGTCGTCGAATTCGAGCATGTCCACGTAGGTGTAGCCCTTGCGCAGGTTCTGGAACACTTTTTCCGCATGCTCGTAAGCGTCGAGGCTTTCGGGCGGCGTGGTTTCGCGCACCAGGTACTCGCGCAGGTGGGTCATGGCTTCGTCGGATTTACCCAGGCGCGCGTAGGCCAGGCCCACGTAGAAGTGGCTGAATTTGCTGGTGGGCTTGATTTCGAGCACGTTGCTCAGAAGCTCAATGGATTCGCCGTAGTTGCCGCGTTTATATGCCAGTTTACCGCGGTCGAACATGTCTGCAAGTTCATCGTAGTTGACAAAGGGTTCGCCCTGGGAGCCGGTGTAGTAAATTTCCTCGCCGGCCGGGGCCAGGCGCTTGCCCGCGTAAGCCAGTTCCAGGTTGCGTTTCGCGGATTCAAAATTGGGGTCGGTGCGCAGCACGAACTCCCATTCCTCGATGGCCTGGTCGCGCTTGCCCAGGGTGTAGAGGCTGATGGCAAGGTTGTTGTGCACATCCAGGTTGGTGGGGTCGATAGCCAGAGCCTTGCGAAAAGATTCCACGGCGTACTCGGGCATGTTGGACGCCATATAGGCGTAGCCCATGTTGGTGTAAATCTGATCGTTGCTCGGGTCGTACGTAAGCGCAGCCTGGAATCTGTCGATGGCCGCGGTATAGAACCCGCGGGTGTACAGATCCACACCGTCATTATTCAATGTTACGGCATCCTCTATGGATGCCATAGCCGGCAACGCCAGAAAACACAGTGCGAATAGAACCGGTAGTATGCGTAGTCTCACGACTGGCTCCTTTGTTGAAATCCGTAATCAGCCCCTAATTATATTACATTTTCTGAATTGATCAAAAGAATGCAGAAACTTTTTGGAATGGAATCCGGGGCCGGCCGGGCGCAGGCGCACACGGCGCATGGGGCTTACCCGCCGAATGCGCGCACCATCCACAGGCTGATGCCCGGAAAATACGTGACCAGGGCCAGGGCCACGAGCAGCAGGCCCAGGAACGGAAGCACGGACCGCGAGACTTGCACGAGATCCTTTTTGAACACGGCCCCGGCTGTGAACAGGTTAACCCCGATGGGCGGGGTGAGATATCCGATTTCAAAGTTAATAAGAAAAATCACGCCGAAGTGTATGGGGTCGATGCCCAGTTGCAGGGCCGCGGGCAGGAGCAGGGGCACGGTGATAAATACCGCGGACAGGATGTCCATGAGGCAGCCAAGGAACAGGAGCAGGATATTGACCGCGAGCAGGAACCCGAGGCGCGAATGAAAATGGGCCTGGATCCAGTTGGTGAGGTCGATGATGATGAGTTCATTGGCGAGGTAGTAATTGAACGCCATGGTCACGGCCAGGATGATGAGGATCATGCCGACCATGGACCCGGCTTCGCGCACCACCGCGGGCAAATCGCGCAGGCGCACGGCGCGGTACAAAAACACTTCAAGCACGAACGCATACACGGCGGCCAGGGCCGCGGCCTGAATCACGGTCATGCGGCCCGTGAGAATCACGGCGATCACGATAGCGGGCAGAACCAGGGCGAGCACGCCCCGGCGGGCGGTGCGGCCCAGTTCGGGCAGGGAGAACCGCTCGCGCCGCGCGCCGCTGCGTATGCCTGTTATGATGGCGTACAACGAAAACATGGCCGCGATCAGCAGCACGGGCATGACCCCGGCCAGAAAAGCATTTTTGAGATTTACAGGGGTTGTGGGCTGCCGGGGCGCAGCCGCGGCCGCAGCCTGGGGCGGCGGGGTTTTCTGTTCCGCGATTTCTTTGCCTTCCTCGGTGTCCAGGTCTTCGTGCACATCCGCGGCCCACGCGGGCATGAATTCCGCGGCCGGGTCGTCTTCCTGTTCCTGCGCTGTTTGCTGTTCGGCAAGTTTGGCCTGGCGCGCGGCATCTTCCTGCATGCGCATGATGGCCACTTCCTGGGCGGCCTGATTGTAGCCCTGCACCGAGGATGTGGCGACCACCACGAAGACGAGCACCACCAGGCTGGGCGGCACCAGGATGCCCAGGGAGCCGGATGATGTGACCAGTCCCAGGGAGAAGCGTTCGGGATAACCGGCGTTGACCAGGCCGGGAAGCATGAGCGCGCCCACGGCCACGACCGCGGTGGGGGTGAGCCCGCACATGGCCGCGAAAAACACGCACGACACGATGGTGGCGAGCGCCATGCCCCCGGGCATCCACCGCACGCACGCGCCCACGAACGCAGTCACGCGCCGGGCGCTTTTGCCGTGCGTCATAAGCACTGCGGCCAGCACAAAAAACGGAATCGCCAGCAACTCGCTTTTTTCCGTGATGAAGTACATCTGCTGGGCCATGAGCCCGGTGAACGGCGGGGGCTGGATGAGGGCGAAGCACATGGATGTGGCCACGCCCAGGGCGATGAACAATGGCGTGCGCACCAGAAGCAAAACCAGGAACACGGCGGCGATGACACCATAGGTCATTGTGCGCCACCCCCTTGGCCGCGCAGAGCGAACAGCAGGTCGCCGATGCTCACCAGGGTGAAGCGTGCGGCCAGCAGGCCCAGGGTCAGGGGCAGAGCAAGCCGCGTGGTCCACAGGGGCACGTTGGCGCGCGCGCCGAATATGCCCACGCGAAGCACCATATGCTGCAGGTCCGTAAGGTAGAGATTCACGTAGGCCAGGGCCGAGTCCATGAAGCACAGGCAGGCGAACACACAGAACGCGGCCACGGCCGCGGACAGGGCTGCGCGTATGCGCGGGGGCAGCAGGCGCACGAGCGCGTCGATGGCCACGTGGCGGCCATCGCGCACAGCCACGGATGCGCCCGCGCCCGTGGCCAGCACCATCATGTTCAACGCCAGTTTGCCGGCCCACGGCCACTCGAAATCCAGGATGCCGCTCAACACGCCCTGGCCGAACATCACGGTAATCATGATGCCGAACGCCGCGAAAAGCAGCACGGTTTCCAGGCCCGTGAGAATTGTATCGGCCACGCCCAGCACGCCCCTGTTGGGGGGCGGAGCCTGTGTGTTGGTGTCCGGTTGGTCAGCCACTGTCAAAATGTCCCGTTCACAAAAGGTGCTGTCAGAAAGAAAACGCCGGCTGCAGATTGCTGCGCCTCAGGTCAGGCGAAGTGTTCTTTCTTGCGTATAGCCTTCATTTTCTTGAGTTGCTCGATGCCGCGCCGGCAGCTCTCGAAGGCGTCCGGGCTGCGCGGGGCGCATACAGCGACCAGGGAAATGATATCCCCGGGCCCCACAACGCCCAGGCGTCGGATGAGCAGCACATCATCCAGAGCCCACTGGGCTTTGAGCCCGGCTTCCAGATCCCGAAGTTCGGCCTCCAGGTCCCCTGCGCGTTCAAAGCAGATGGACGTGGTTTGCTGATCCCCGGTGCGGCCCCGCACCACCGCGTAATGGCACAGCACAGATCCGCCGCCCGATGTTTCCAGCGTATCGTAGATTTGGTTCGGTTCAATGGAATTTTCGGTGACGCGTATCATGGGAAGCGCTCCTCAGAATTTCTGGCCCAGGCGGCCGCGGGACACGATGGCGTCGAAATCCTTGCGGGGCCGCGCGGGCGGATCCTGGTCCGGGAATCCCACGGGCAGCATGGCGAGCAGGTACATGGAATCGTCCAGGCCCAATTCCTGTTTCACGCTCTGGTACAGTTCGCGCTTGGCGCCGGTGACTTCGTTGCTCAGCGCGCCCACGATGCAGGCGCCCAGGCCCTGGTTGATGATTTCCGCGCACATGAAACCGTAGGCGATGCCGAGCTGCTCGAAGGTTCGTGCGAGAATGGTGGCGGGCCCGTTTTCAGCCACGCAAAAAGCCGGGTCGTTGAGCAGCACAGTGTCGATAATCTGCTCGTTCACTTTCATGACCCCGGCCTCGACGAGTTGCATGAGCGCGGCCTTGTTTTTGGGCTTGTCCCAGGCGGACAAGTCACCCGCCACGCAGATAACCACCGGGGCTTTGCCCACGAATTTCTGGCCCTTGGCCAGGGAGGTGAGCATGTCTTTGGTCAGCTGGTCCTCGACCACAATAAAGCGCCAGGGCTGGATATTTTCCCATGACGGGGCGCGGCGCGCGGCTTCGAGAACCGCCCGCAGCTTGTCCTCAGGCACGGGGTCGCTCTTGAATTTGCGGATGCTGCGCCACCCCTGAATCGCTTGCGTTGTTTCCATTTGTTGACTCCTTGGTCCGGGCGCCCGGAATCGGGCGCCTTGAATTGAACAGTACATTATAGTAACGGCTGCGCCGGGCATGCAACAGCATAAAGATTGATGCGCCCGCGCCGCACCGGGCGCGGTTCTGTGCGAATAGCGCGGATTGCGGTATACTGAAATGCAATGCGAACATGCTGTGGCGCGGATTTTCAATAAGAACGGTGACGGGCGCGTAATAACAATATGAAATGTCCAGAATGCGGAAAAGAACTTAACACCGGGGCGCGGTTCTGCACGGGTTGCGGAGCGCAGAACCTTGCGTCCGACGCGGCTGTGGGCGCAGCGTCCGGACGCGGGGCGCCCGCGCCCCCGCCGCGCAAAGCGCCCGCCGCGGGCATTCCGCGCCCGCCCGCATCGGACGCCCCGGCTGCGCCAGGAGAGAATCAGCCGCCGGCTCAGGTGTTTACGCCGCAGCACGCGGAAAAAGCAGCGCCCCTGTGGCAGCGCATGCCGCAACGCGCCAGGCAGGGCCTGGGGATCGCGGCCGTGGTGCTTGCGGCCGCAGCCATGATTTTTGCAATTCGTTTTTACATATACGGCGGCTCTTCCCTTTCGCGCGTATCCGGCATTTATGTACGCCAGGGCGCGGGGTTTTCCCTGGAACTGCCTGGCAAAAACTGGTATACGCCAAGCCACCCCGCCGGAGACGTGGATGAACCGGGCGTGTTCTACCGCGGCCGGGGCCCGAATGCGCCCGTGACCCTGTCGATTTTTCACACAAAAACCCGATCCCCCATGCCCAATCAGCTCGTGGAAACCCATGCTGTTTATTTCAAGGATTATTTTGTGAAACAGACCGAGCGGTTGCTGGTGCGGGACGGGCTGGGCTTTGAGCCGGCCGTGGTCGAGGTTTTTCCGGACATGGGCCCGCGCAACGGCATGCTCCTGCTTGGCAAAGCCCTGCCCGCCACAGGCAACCCTTACCCCGTGGTCATCCTTTTCACATATCAAAAGAACGATGAATACACGCTGGTGTTCCGGTCGCCCGGCAAAAACCCGGCGCAATATGAAAAAGAGATTATGAAGATCGCCCGATCATTCCGCATCGAGTAGGCTGTCCGCAAAAGCCCCGAAAATTATTTTCGCGCGATGTTTTCATCAATGCCCTCCCCCGCAATCCCGCATCGTACATAATATGCGCCACGGATCAGAGACGGATTTTAAGGCAGTGGCTGATTGTCTCGGAGCTTGGCCCGTATCCTGGATTGCATTCAAGCCGCACGCATAGAGTGTAAAGGACTGTGTGTCATGCAGACGGCCGCACGCTTCCGGTTGTGAAACGGCCGCCTGTTGATGTTACGGTCACATGGATGCGATTTCCTCAAAAGCCTGGGCCAGGTATTCGACCTGGGAGCGGGTGAGGCCGTAGGTGCTCATCTTGAACCACTGGGTCTGGCCGGGCTTAAGTCCGGTGATGCCCCGGTCCGTGAGTTCCTTGTGAAGGTAGTATCCTTTTTTGCGCTGGCCCTGGCCGATTTCGTGCAGCAGCGGAGTGGCGAAGCGCATGAGGTCGTGGTTGGTGGGGTTGTCGCCGAGCAACTTGATGCCGCCCTTGCCGATAGCTTCCATGCGCGCGGCGAACCAGCGCGCGTTCTCCAGTTCCTCATCCCAGTGCTTCACACGCTCTTTGACAAGGGGCAAAGCCTCCATGAGGCTCATGATATTGCTGCCGCGCGCCGTGCAGCCCAGCAGCTCGATGTTCTTTTTAGGATAGCGTGCGTCCAGGCGGAACAGGTGCTCGGCGCGCTCGCCGATGGCGCCCACAACGCCGATGGGGCCGCATGCGCCCCAGCTCTTGTGGCAACTGCACGCCACGTAATCGGCGCCAATGGCGCGCACGTCCACAGGCATGCGGCCCGTGGTGTAGGCGGTGTTAAGCAGCAGCGGCGTCCCGGCCTCATGGCACGCTTGGGCCACGGCCGCCGCATCCGTGAGGTTCCCGTAATCGCCGTCCACGTGGGTGAGAAGCGCCAGGGCCGCGGGTTTGCCGGTCCGGGTTTTAACCTGCTCCAGGGTTTCGGCGTACGCGGCGGCTGTTATGTGAAAAAACGGCGGCGGGCCCGCCGGGGCTTCCACGACCTCGAGCCCGGCGCGGGTGGCGGCCACGTAGGTGCTGTAGTGCGCGTTGCTGTCCAGCACCAGAATATCGCCGGGGCTGCACTCGGAGTGCATGACCATGAACTTGGCCTCGCGCGCTCCGGCCGTGGTGCGCGCAACGTCCACGTTGAGAAATTCAGCCAGATCGTCGACCAGGGACTTGATGGGCGGCTTGGTGATGTCGTGCAGAATGCCGGCGCATGCATCGCACACGCTGTAGCCGTCCACGTAGCGGGTCACGGCCTTGCGCACGGATGCGCGCGTGCGGCCCGCGGTCTGCAGCGGGTTCAAATTGATAAATAGTTCTTCTCGCTCGCGTGAATACATGTCAGAGAAGGCCCTCCATTTGATCCAGGGCCTTGCGGGCCGCGGTGATTTTTTTCAAGGCCTTTTCGCGCTGCGCCTCGTTGAGTTCCTGCAGCGGCGCGGTGTCGCGCCAGATATCGCGAATATCCTCCATGGCGTCAAGCACACGGAAAGTGCAGTCCACGCGGTGCGTGTTGCGCTCTTTGATTTTACTGTCCATATGGGATGCGTCTCCGTTTTCACTGTTCGCCGTGTCGCCGCCTTGGCCGCACGGCGCTCTATATGGTGTTTACTTTCCAAAAGCCATGATTTAGACTTACTTTGCATCGGCGGCGTGCGCGCCCGCGGCTGTTACCATTATATAAAAGGCGGGCATGCGGCGTCCTGCGGATGCTCCAATTTATCCTTGAAGGTGGTTGGTAGGCCATGAAGTATACCGCGTGGTTCCAGTGCATTGCCGGGTGCCCGGACCGGCATCCGTTGAACACAATCATTTACAAATGCCCGTCGTGCGGGGCGTTGCTCGAAGTCAAGCACGACATGACGCGCCTGAAGCAACGCAGCGCCGAGAGCTGGAAGCGGCTGTTCGACAAGCGCTTCCGCCGCACCGAATGGCCCTACGGCAGCGGCGTGTGGGGCAAAAAGGAAATGGTGAACCCGGGCGTGGACAACGCCAATGTGGTGAGCCTGTTCGAGGGCGGCAGCAACCTGTTCTGGGCCGACCGCCTGGGCCAGCAGCTCGGCATGACCGAACTGTGGGTCAAGCAATGCGGCAACGACCACACAGGCAGCTTCAAGGATTTGGGCATGACCGTGCTCGTATCCCAGGTCAAACAGATGATCTCCGAGGGGCAGAACATCCCGGCCGTGGCGTGCGCCAGCACCGGCGACACCAGCGCGGCCCTGGCCGCATACTGCGCCAGCGCCGGCATCCTGCCCATCGTGTTGCTGCCCAAAGACAAGGTCAGCAACGCCCAGCTCATCCAGCCCATCGCCAACGGCGCCCTCACCCTGGCCCTGGAAACCGATTTCGACGGGTGCATGAAAATCGTGCAGGAACTCACGGCCCGCGAAAACATCTATCTGGCCAATTCCATGAACTCCCTGCGCATCGAGGGCCAGAAAACCGTGGCCTGGGACATGATCCAGCAATTCGACTGGCACTCGCCCGACGTGGTCATCATCCCCGGCGGCAACCTGGGCAACGTGTCCGCCCTGGGCAAGGGCTTCGAGGAATGGAAGGAACTGGGCATCATCGACAACATGCCGCAGATCATCTGCGCCCAGACCCAGAAAGCCAACCCCCTGTACCTGGCGTACAAAAACGGGTTCAAGGAATTTAAACCCGTGAAAGCCAAAAAGACGCTCGCCAGCGCCATCCAGATCGGTAACCCGGTGAGCATCAACAAAGCCGTGCGCACACTCAAGAAATTCAACGGCATCGTGGAACAGGTCACCGAAAATGAACTGGCAAACGCCGCGGCGCGCGCGGACCGCACCGGCCTGTTCGCCTGCCCGCACACGGGCGTGGCCCTGGCCGCCCTGTTCAAACTGCACAAGAAAAAACTCATCGACCCCAGGGCGCGCGTGGTGGTCATCAGCACTGCCAACGGCCTCAAGTTCACCAGCTTCAAAATCCGCTACCACCAGAACGAAATTGAGGACGTGAAGCCGCGCTACGCCAACCTGCCCAAGCCCCTGCCGCCCAAATTCAGTGCGGTGCGCGACGAAATCTACCGGTTCCTGGACAAGCGGTTTTAATGGCCGGGGTTGACTTTTAAAGTTATTGCAGTACCATAATACCAATAGAGGCGATGTACAGAACAAATCCATACCATGGTTATATTTCCGGCCCACACTCGGGCCGGGCGCGAAAGGCAGACAACAACACTATGGTCAAGAAGAACACACCCGCAAAAATCAAAAAACCCGCGGCCAAAAAAGCAGCCGCTAAAAAACCCGCGGCGCGCAAAACCGCGCCCGCCAAAAAAGCCCCGCCCCGCGAAGCCGGATGGGGCACGTCCACCCTCGTGGTGCACGGCGGCGAAGAACGCAAGAAATTCGCGGACAGCGTGACCACGCCCATCGTGCAGACATCCACCTATGTTTTCCACGATGAAAAAGATATCAAGGAATACACCAGCGGCCAGAACTATCGCTACGAATACCTGCGTTACGGCAACCCCACCGTGGATGTGGTCCAAAACAAAATCGCACTACTCGAAGGCGCCGAAGCCTCCCTGGTGTTCGCCTCGGGCATGGCCGCCATCACCACAACGCTGTTCGCCATGCTCAAAGCCGGCGACCACGTGATCTACACCAGCGACATCTACAAAAAAACGCTTCAATTTATCCAGAATGACATGGGCAAATTCGGCGTGCAGAGCACCATGGCGCCGCCCACCGCCGAAGCCATCGCCGCAGCCATCATGCCCAATACCACGCTCATCTTCACCGAGTCCCCCACCAACCCCTATGTGCATGTTATCGATCTGGAAAAGCTCATGAAACCCGCCAAAAAAGCCGGCATCCCGGTCATCATTGACAACACCTTCGCAACGCCCTACAACTGCCGCCCGCTCGAATACGGAGCGGACCTCGTGATCCACAGCCTCACCAAATACATCGCCGGCCACAACGACGTCATGGGCGGCGTGATCAGCGGCAGCGCCGAGAGGGTCAACAAAGTCAAAGTCATGCTCAAAAGCATGGGCGCGAACATGGATCCGCACGCCGCGTACCTGATTATCCGCGGCCTCAAAACCTTTGCCCTGCGCATGAAACACATGAACCAGAGCGCGCTCACCATCGCGCAATGGCTCGAAAAACACCCCCGGGTCAAACAGGTATGGCACAGCCACCTGCCCAGCCACCCCAGCTATAAAATTGCTAAAAAGCAAATGCCCAACGGCATCGGAAGCTGCTTCGCCTTCGAGGTGGACGGCTCCCTGCGCCAGGTGCAGAAGTTCCTGCGCAGCCTCAAGGTCATCCTCATGGGCCCCAGCCTGGGCGGCACCGAGAGTCTCATCACGCACCCCGCCACCATCACGTACTATGATATGACGCGCGCCCAGCGCTACGCCCTCAACGTCACCGATCAGCTCTGCCGCCTGGCCGTGGGCGTGGAAGATCCCGAAGACCTCATCGCGGATTTGGACCAGGCTTTGAAGGGGATTTAGTGGGGCGAATGCAGGTGGTGTGCGGCTGCCCGGCGTGAGACTCCGCATGGCATAGCCGACCACGGTTTCAATCCAACCGGACACGCAATCCAACATGCGCCAGTGGATCACATGCCGCGTGGCAACGCTTGATTATTGTTGATTATATGAATGGAATTTTCTGATCCCCACCGCCATAAAGAATGTCAAAAATCAACATCCCCTATGAGCAGGGGCGCGCCGTTGAGTTCGATTTTGCGATCCGCGGGAACCGGGGATTGCGTGCCGTCAATGTGATGCGCGGTATCGCCCCAGGCCGGATCCGCGGGGTATCGGATGGCGCCGCCGCCCACACGGAACAGGATGCGCGCGGTGCGCCCGTTGCGTTCGATTTCCACGTAGCCGGTGTTCCGGGGCCCCTGGCGCAGCGCGATGATGCGCGAACCCAGAAGCCAGCGGTGCAGCGCCATATATGTGTCATATGTGATTGTGGTTTTCTGTTCCTTGACATCGAACATGCCGGTGAACAGGCTGTTGTTCCACGCGTAATTGCAGGACACGGCCGCTCCATACAAGCGCGGGGCCGCAAGCAGCGGAACCATGGCCATGGCGCGCGCCGCATCGCTGCCATTGTATTTGAGCCCGATTCCGGTTTCCGTGATCCACAGCGGCTTGTTCTGCAACCCGTGTTTTTTCATGAGTTCGTGCAGGGGCAGAATCGCGTTTTTGTAATCCCGCAGGGCCGGGGTGAACCAGTCCCAGTAAAAATGGAACGCCACGATATCCGTGATGGCCGCACCCCCGCCGGACAGGTATTCATCCAGCCACTCCATGCCTACCTGGGTGATGCCAGGGGACAGGATCCGATTGTCCGGGTTCGCCTGCTTGATGATGCGATGCGCGCTGCGCGCCATGTCCAGAAGTTCAGGCACGGTGCCGGAATAGAATTCATAGCCGCCTACAAAATTGTCAGGCTCGTTCCAGATTTCCCAGTGGCGGATGGCGCCGCCGTACACGGCTTCATTGCGCTCGGCCACGTGGCGGATAAAATCCTCCCAGTCAGCCAGCTCGCGCGGGGGCGAGCCCGAGCACGTGCCGTATGGGGACGGCGCGTCCGGGTCCTTTGCGGCCCACAACGGGGTCATGCCAAGGGTGAGCACGATCTGCTCGCCGTTGGCGCGCGCCAGCTCCACGTAGCGGTCCAGCAACTCCCAGTCCCACACATCATTTTCCGGCTCGATGAGCGGCCAGCCAATGGACGAGTCCCATGTGCGCAGATACCGGAACGGCGCTGCCGAAAACGCAGCTTCGTACCCGGTCTTGGAATGCACATGCATACAGAAGTAATCTTCCGTGATGGGTGTGGCTGCGGCGCCGTCAAGCAGGGTTTCGCCAGCGCGCGCCTCAGAGCCTGCCGCGCACAGCAAAACACAAACAAATAACAAGCATGTCAGAATTCGTGAATCCATAAAATTCATTGTATTCAGATTAAGGCCGCGGGCGCAACACGGCAAAGCCAAAGGCATTATTTAAAAACAGGATACTGAACCACGCCATCCACAGTGATCACAAAAACGCCGCCCGCGCCTGTTGTGAGATCCACGGGCGCCTGGGGCGTAAGCAGCAGCCACGACCAGGCCGGGTTGTCTTTGTCCGGGGATGTTTTGAGGGATACGGGCACCGGTTTGAGGCAATCCGCATCCAGGCACGGGCTACCGTCGCCGCGCAGGCTCGCACTCATTAATGCCACAGTCCCCTGGGCCCGGGGCGCATTATCATGAAATACCACAAACATATCATTGGTCTGAATATCAAAGGATGTGACTCCCAAGGACGGATCGCCGGCCGCAAGCGAAAAACACCACTGCCCGGGCGTGGCATTGGACGGGAACAGCGCGAATCCGCCAAGCTTTGCTTCCAGCTTGCACGGCACCGAAGACAGGATGTCCTGAATCGTGGGCTCGGCCACTTTCACGCTCCCGCCCTGCTGCGCATCGGCAGCCGCTTTGGACTTCTCTTTTTTATTTGCGGACTTTGAATCCGGCTTGCTGCAAGATACTGCCAGAAACACAATTAAGGCCAAACAAAGACTGGCGAACACCTGGTTCCGTTTCATTGTTTTCTCAACCTCACGGATCTGTGGGGACTTGATTCCTCGGGCGGCTTGCGCACGCCCGTTAAGATATGGTAGCAAATTGCCGCGCCCGCGCACAGGAGGAGCGGAACAATTATCCGCAAACCGGTTGTTACACAAGAAGCATATAGAAATCCACCGGGGGAGGAACATGCACATGCCCGAAAACAGAGACTCACTTTTCAAACCATTCTCCATAAAAAACCTTGAACTGAAAAACCGCATCGCGATGGCGCCCATGACACGCAACCAGAGCCCGGGCGGAGTTCCCACAGATGACGTTGTGGCCTATTACCGCCGCAGAGCCCAGGGCGGCGTGGGCCTTATCATATCCGAAGGCACGGTCGTTGGGCACGTTGCCGCCAACGGATATCCTGACGTGCCATTCTTTTACAGTGACCCGGCCCTGGCCGGGTGGAAAAAAGTCATCCTCGCAGTCCACGAAGCCGGCGCGCGTATGTTCCCCCAGATCTGGCACACGGGCAGCGTGCGTAAAAAAGGCATGGGGCCGGTTCCGGCTGTGCCCGGCTACGGCCCCTCGGCTGTGCCGCACCCGTTCTACGGGGACAAGGGCGAGACCCCGCACGCCATGACAATCGCCGACATCGACGAGGTCGTGGCAGCGTTTGCGGACTCGGCCCGGTTCGCAAAAGAACTCGGGTTCGACGGCGTGGAAATCCACGGCGCCCACGGATATCTCATAGACCAGTTCTTCTGGCCGCGCACCAACCGGCGCGAAGACGCATACGGCGGTTCCCTGGAAAACCGCGCGCGCCTGGCCACACGCATCATCGCAGCCTCGCGCCAGGCCGTGGGACCCGACTTCCCCATCCAGTTCCGTTTCTCTCAATGGAAAATGGGTGATTTTGAAACGCGCCTGGCCCAGACCCCGCAGGAACTCGAAACATTTCTCAGCCTGCTCACTGATGCGGGCGTGGACATCTTCCACTGCAGCACGCGCCGGTTCTGGGATCCTGAATTTCAAGGCTCGGATCTGAACCTGGCGGGCTGGACCAAAAAGCTCACGGGTAAACCCACGGTAACCGTGGGCAGCGTGGGCCTGGACCAGGATTTTATTTCATCCATGATGGGCCAGAACGCGGGCGTGGCAAAAATCGACAACCTGATCGAACGCATGGACCGCGGCGAATTCGACCTGGTGGCCGTGGGCCGCGCCCTGCTCGCAGACCCCGAGTGGAGCAACAAGATCAAACAAGGCCGCGACAGCGATATCACGGCTTTTGATAAAACAAAACACATGGATGGGTTCTACTGAATCTTATCCACCAGTCGCAAGCCATATTCTGCGGGCAGCGCCCATTAAGCATTTCGATGCTGATGTTCTAAATAACGAAACCAGCGCGCGGACCATGGCCCGCGCGCAACAAAACCAACAGGATACCGCGGACACGCCAAGTCGCGGAGAAATCTTTTCAGGGCGCGGAGCAGCCGCGCCCCCACATCCTGTCCATCCTGTTAAACAAAACCTCACTCAGCAGCACCCAACCCCCGCATATCCCCGCTTCCCCCGGAAGCGCTGGCGTCCCGTGCGCCTGCACAGCGCCATCGGCTACATTACCCCCGCAGACAAGCTCGCAGGCAAAGAAACACACATCTTCTCCCAGCGCGACAAAAAACTGGAGCACGCAAGAGAAAACCGCCGCCAAATGCGCCAGGCTCACCACGTATCAAATTGTGCTATAATCACCGGGAACGTTATGTCGTCTTCCCCTTCAGGGAAGGTCTTAATGAATTCCAGCTCTCTCCATTTCACGCTGAACTAAGACAGAGCCGTCGGAGACTCTCTTGATCTTTTGCCTTTGCCTTAACCTTTTCCACAACTCCCAAACCTTGCCTATTTTCCCCCCCATAAATGAGGCAAATACCCGACCCGTTTTTTGTCGGGAATTTGCCCGCCAAAAAGTCTGAAATAAAAAAGGAAACCGCGGAGACGCGGAAGCTCGGAGAATATTTTTCCGGCGCGGCAGCGCCGCACCTTTGCCCGGTTCATCTTATCCATATCGTTTCAAATCTCCCCCCATAATTGAGGCCCTTGCCTTTGCCTTTCCTATGATCCTCATCATTCGCCCTATCCTTTCTCCCCCATAAATGAGGCAAATACCCGACCCGTTTTTGGTCGGGAATTTGCCCGCCAAAAAGTTTGAAGGGATTCTCAAGGGAAACTTCTCAAAGTTTCCCTTGAGCCGTCGGAGACTCTTTTAATCTTTTGCCCTTGCCCTTGCATTTCCTCATCCACGGCTCAACGCCGGGGAGGCGGGGAC
>Ga0351884_1152_pt1 | contig 18231 bp, 1 predicted proteins | sample BONcelFGM3001F15_FD_206773 | JGI IMG/M metagenome (GOLD analysis project Ga0351884, IMG submission 206773) | Enriched cells from coal bed in the Powder River Basin, Montana, United States - BONCAT cells FGM rep3 HSBNCT.FGM.300.1.F15 ...
AAATGCTCAAACTCTTGTTACTTGGGATTTCACAAATAATAATCAACGGGGATGGGTTCAGACCGGTACAAACTCAAGTTGGAGTTATACTAACGCCGGTGGTGCCAACGATTACTGGGGTAATAATGGAACAGGAAACTATAATAATAATGAAAATGCCTGGATCTATAGCCCAACCACACTTTTTGGTTCCTATGGAACTGCTACTCTTGTTTTCAACGCTGAATGCGATAGGACAGGATCAGATTATGGAACCGTTGATATATCAACAAACGGAGGAAGTACATGGATTGAGCTAAGAAGATATACTTCTGATCTTGCATCAAGTACAGTTAATGTTGCTCTTACTCCGATTTCAGATTATAACAATAAAAATATTATAATTCGGTTCAGATTAGGTAGTGATGGAGGTGGCAATGCGAACGGATGGAGAGTAAATTGGGTAAGAATAGACTACACTCCTCCAACAGGTACGGTTTCCGGTCATATCCAACAGAACAGTACCGGCGCTAATTCGGTAGGGGTAACTGTTACTGTGCGTAACAGTAGCAGTACAGTAATTGGTACACAAGCAACTGATGCGTCTGGTAATTACAGCTTAACCGTTCCGGTTGGCACCGGACATACGGTTACTCCGACCTTAACTGGACATACTTTTACAAATGCATCAGAAACGGTTAATGTTACTGATGGTGGTACGGTTACTGCTAATTTTACACAGAATGGCAATTTGCTTACAGGTAATGTAAAAAGAAATGTGCTAAATACAAATGTATCTGGCGTTACTATTAGTGTTAATACCACCCCCACAGCAAGTGTTCAGACAGATGCAAACGGTAATTACTCCATCTTTCTGCCTATTGGTATCTTTACGGTAACCCCAACACTTTCAGGAAATTCATTTTCACCTGCTAATTTTACGAATGTGGCAATATCAAATCCTTCAGGGGCTGTAAGAGATTTTACAGTTAATGGAGGTGTTATTTCGGGTAAAGTTACCGGTCCTACCGGTGATCTTGCAGGCGTAACCTTAACCGCTACAGGCGGTTATACAACTACCTCGGCTGCCGATGGAACCTATTCATTGTTTGTTCCAACCGGAACTTCTACTACAGTTACTTTGACTCCATCATCGGGTAGTTACATTTTCAGTCCATCTTCATCGTCGGTTACAGTTACCAATGGCTCAACGTCTTCTCCATTTGATTTTTACGGCTCAAATTGCGGTAGAATTTATGGAACGGTTACAATCGGCGGAGTTGCGGCAGCGTATTTTCCGGTTCATCTAACCGGATATCAAACCAGAACAACATTGACAGATGCAAGCGGTAATTATGAATTTTTGAATTTACCCAGACCTAATGCCTGCGGAGGTGGAAGCGTTACTTATGTTAACTATGTTGTTACTATTCAACCTCATGTGGTTGCCTCGATAGGTGAAGAATATAATCTTTACCAGAATATACAGCTTTCAGAAACTGATTATAACAGACAAGTAAATTTTAATCCGAATTCATTAAGCGGAAGCACTTTTAACCTTAGCGGTAATGTTAGAGCCATTATAGGTTCAGCTCTGGTTAATCAGGATGGAGTTACTGTTACTCTTGAGAGAAATGAGCATACTGCAAGTACCTGGAGCGCTGTTACCGGTTCACCGATTACTACTGATGCAACAGGTAATTTTTCTTTCCCAAACCTTATCGGCAGATTCCAGTACAGACTTACGGTATCGAAAGCCGGTTATAACTATGAACCTTCAGATGATCCTCATAGAGCATTAGACGAGGGTTATATCTATTACTATGATTTACCCGGTCCGACAAATAATCAGGATTTCATCGGAACTCCGAAGACCAATAGAATTACAGGAAATGTTCAGGCTGAAACTTCACCGGGCGGAGCTTTAGCAAATAAAGAGAATGTCTTGGTAACGTTATATAACAGTCCAGGTCCTGATCTTAATTGGGCTACCTTGAACGATAATATTATTTTTAATACACAGCTCACAAATGCTACCGGAGATTATTCATTTGATGCGCCGGTTGGCGGAAACTATATGACTGTGGCTTCACAGCCCGGTTACGATTTTCAACCGCCGACTTCTCCTCAGTGGCTGAATTTAACATCAAATCAGACACAGAATTTTTCAGGAACACTTATTCCTTACAACCTTACAGGACAGGTGTCAAATCTTTTAGCAAGCGCTCCTCATAATCATCAGGCAATGATAGAGTTGTTTGAAGTTGGAAATCCGACCAGAATAGGATATGTTTATACCGGTCCAGGAAATGAAAATTATAATTTTGGTACTACGAAAATTTACGTTAACAAACAATATACTGTTAGCGTTGCTCCGTTTGCCGGATATACATTCACTCCTACCTCGGTGAGTATCAATAATCCGGTTGGGAATCAGGAGGCAAACTTTGTAGCTATCAGAACAAACTTTACAATAAAGGGAAGGGTTAACAATGTTGACTATACCGGTAATCCAAACCTTACCGGCGAAAAAGTTAAACTGGTTTGCCCCGGTTCTGTAGAGAACGAGGTTTATGTTAATGGTGATGGCTCTGAAGAATATACCTTCACGGTATTAGCATTCGGAACATACACAGTTACTCCATCCATGGATGGACATAACTTTGTTTATAAAGCCACAACATCTCCTAATCACACATATACAAATATTTCCGCATCTGTAACGGGCGAGGACTACAATGCCTCAATCAAGACCCTTACAATCAGCGGAAGGGTAGTGGATGATAATGGAAATGGTGTTAGCGGAGTTTCGATGGGTATAAATAATACCGGAAACATTCCCGGTTACACTACCCCTATCGTAACAGATGCGACAGGAAATTATTCATACACAGTAAATGCAAGACAGAATTATACTGTTACACCTACTAAGACAGGTGTAACCATTGTTCCGGCAGATGCTTCATTTACTGATCTGAAAGAAAATAAAGTCCAGTTCTTCTTCACAACAGTCCTGAAGACCTGGAGGGTTACCGGTTACGTTACAAAAAATACCACAGCAGGTCCTGGAGTTTCAGGCGCAACTGTAACAATAAAAAGAGCCGGCTCACCTGATACATGGGCAGTAACAGTTTCGGATGCTACCGGAAAATATGAATTCATTGGTGTTCAAGGTGAATCATACGAGGTTACGGGAGCTAAAACCGGTTATACGGTTACAAGCACTCCTACACCGGTTGTAGTTCCTGCTTTAACTGCCGACTACACAGTGCCGACAGCTCAAAATATAGTTGCTACCCCAATCAGAAGCAGCGTAATCGGAACAGTATCGGGATTGGCTTCCGGTATTGATGCTACTGTAAATCTCCAAGTCGAGAGAACAGGTCCAACATGGGTTACGGTTGCTACTTTAACAACAAACAACACATTTATATTTAATAGCGCGGTTGAAGTTGATAGTAATTATAGAGTAATTGCATCAGCCACCGGTTATACAATTTATCCGCCCGACGGAAGAATATATTCAAATCCTGTTGAGAATATTACAAACGCAAACTTCAATGTTGCTACCGATGTTCAGACCATTACCGGTACAATAACCGGAGTGAATGCTTCTCATATGCCTGTTACTGTAAATTGCGTTGTTAGGTCCGGTGGTACAGGATTGGTAATTACTCCAGCTGTAGTTACCGATGCAAGCGGTAATTATACTATCACTGTTTCAGCAAATGGAAATTATAGGGTAACACCTTCAAGATTAGGTTATAACTTCACTGATGCCTATGAGGATGTTGACATTGTTACAACCTCCGCATCAAACGTGAATTTTGTGGGTACTTTAAGAACACATACAATAACCGGTACGGTTACAAATTTCATTGCGTCTCACGGACCTGCAGTTGTTGCAATGACTAACCAAACCGCCGGCGGAACGTCTTACTTTAATGTCAATACATCGGGTGCATTATATTCCTTCACTATTAATGAGCTTGATTATTATACAATCAGCGCAGGTGTTAGCGGATATTCCATCTCTCCGGTTGAAAGGAACTTTATTAATGTTACTTCAAATCTTACCGGACAGGATTTTGTTGCAAATATTCTCAGATATACTATTTCCGGTACGGTAACAACCTCCGGGGGCACTCCAATGCAGGGTGTAGTTGTGTCCTGCACCGGTCAGACAAATCAGTTGACCGATGCCTTGGGAAATTATGCCTTCACTGTTACTCCTTTTTCAGATTACACAGTAACACCATTTAAACCCGGATATACTTTTGCTCCGCTCTCTTCCACGATTTTAAATCTCACAAATCATGCAGATAGAGATTTTGTCGGAACAGCTAATTCATATACGATAAGCGGAACTATCTTTGATTACAATGGTACCGCACCATTAGCGGGAGCTACCGTAAGTTGTTTCAATGGTTTAAATACCAGAAGTTTGATAACAACGGCCACCGGAACATATACATTTACTGTCTATTCCGATAGTGTCTATACAATTACTCCAACAAAGACCGGACAGACATTCAATCCGGGCAATAGATCACATGTTAATCCATCAGGAAATTTAACAGGTCAGAACTTCAGAGCCGAACAGACTACATATACTGTAACAGGTTATGTTCTCGAGGCAGTAACTCTTGAACCGATAGCAAATGCACTTATTACCGTTGCGGGCGTTCCATCATATACCACAACATCTGATGCAAACGGTATGTACTCTTTCACTGCTATTGCAGGACAGAGTTACAGTGTAACTGTCTCAAAACCTGGCTATACCTGGACGAACTCACCAGTTGTTACAGGTGCGATAACTCAAAATACAACTATAACAAATCTGCTTGGCGTTCCTGGTAATTATACTATCAGTGGTTACGTAAAGGATTATGACAATGTAACTAATTTGGCTGATGTTACCGTTACACTGGATAATGGAACAAACACCAGAAGCATTATAACAGCTGCAGATGGTTTCTATTCATTTACAGTATATCCTGATAGCAGCTATACCGTTACACCAACAAAAACCGGATTGGTCTTTAATCCGAACAGTAGACCATATTCGAATCCGGCCCAGTCATATTCAGATCAGAATTTCAAAGCTGAACAGAATGCTGTTACAATGACCGGTTATGTCTATGTAAATGGCACTGCTACCGGGTTACAAAACGTAATTGTAAATATTGCAGGCAGCCCTTCGGCAACAACGGTTACCGATGCAAATGGTAGATATACATTCACCGCTCTTATTGGTCAAACATATTCAATTACCGGAGAGAAATCCGGTTGGACGATTACTCCTGATCCATTAAGCAGCGGGGAAATTACCGCATCAGGTACAGTTGGTGATTTGACAGCTACTCCAAATTCATTCACAGTCAGTGGTACGGTTTATGATTACGATAACTCTACGCCTTTAAGCGGAGTAACAGTATCACTCAATAACGGAACACACACCAGAAGCTTGATTACAACCGGTTCAGGAACTTATAGTTTTACTGTTCGGGTTGATAGTAATTATATTGTAACACCTACAAAATCAGGTTTGGTATTTAATCCGGATAATAGGACTTTCCAAAATCCATCATCTTCGTATTCCGGTCAAAATTTTAAAGCTGAACAGAATGCAGTCACAATTCAGGGACGTGTTGTAAGAATTGGTACAACGACAGGATTAGGTGATGTTGTGGTTACGGTAACCGGAAATCCTAATGCTACCACTGCAACAGATGCAAACGGTTACTACACCTTTACTGCTCTTGTTGGGCAGAGTTATTCGATTGCCGCCGTTAAAGCAGGATGGAGTATAACAAATATATCATCAGTAACGATTACAGGTTCTACTACCTCTGTTACTGATCTAATTGCTACTCCACAAACATACACCATCAGTGGTACAATATTTGACTTCAATGGTACTACACCTCTTACGGGAGTAAATGTAGCATGCAATAACGGATCCAATACACGCAATTTAGTTACTGATGCTTTGGGCACTTACAGTTTCAGTGTCCGTGCAGATAGTATTTATACTATAACTCCAACAAAGACGGGATTGATATTCAATCCTTCGAATAGAAATTACCAGTATCCGTCATCTTCATATACTAATCAGAACTTTAAGGCGGAACAAAATGCCGTAACAGTTACAGGTTATGTGTATATCAATGGTACAACTACAGGATTAAGAGACGTTGTTATCAATGTTACCGGAAATCCTAATGCCACCACAGCTACTGATGCCAACGGAAGATATACATTCACCGGTTTGGTTGGCCAGACCTACTCAATTACAGGAACCAAAGCCGGATGGACAATCACACCGACTCCATTAAGCAGCGGATCAATACCAGGCTCGACAACTATCGGAAACTTAACAGCTACTCCGAATTCTTTTACAGTAAGCGGAACCGTATTTAATTACGATGGTACCACTCCTCTTTCGGGAGTAACAGTAACATGTAATAACGGTACAAATAATAGAAATCTTGTTACAGATGCTACAGGAGCTTACAGCTTTACGGTCAGGGTAGACAGCAACTATACAATTACACCAGCCAGGACAGGTTATGTTTTCAATCCAACAGATAGAACATTCCCTAATCCTGCAGGTTCTTTTTCTGCCCAGAATTTTAAGGCTGAACAAAACACTTACACTATAACCGGTTATGTGACACTTAACACGGTTGGGTTACCTGGTGTTTCCATTACTGTTACAGGTACACCCGCTACTACAACCTCCACTGATGGAACCGGAAGATATACCTTTACTGCATTTGTTGGTAATAGTTACTCGGTTACAGCATCAAAGGCAGGTTATAGCATTACAAGTTCAAGCGGCAATCCTCAAAATACTGGCGCCGTTTATTCATCAAGAACGATTACAGAATTCACAGCCACTACACTTACAGATGCTGCCATACAGGGTAAAGTTTACTCCTCGGGTTCATTGTTGGATGGCGCCACTGTAAGACTATATAAGAACGGTTCGTTGGCATCAACTCAGACAACCGCTTTTCCAGCGGCTTACGGGGCATATTCTTACAGCTTCACAGGTCTTGAAACAAATCAGGATTATAAAATTGAAGTTGAAAAAGCCGGATTCACTTTCATTCCTAATGAAGATGGAACAGGATCCTTTGGAACAAAGTACTTCAATGATCTGATTGTTCAAGTTGAGCAGGATTTTGCTTCAAACGTGAACACAAAGACACTTTCAGGAAATGTTCATTCGTCCTCCGCAAATATTGCAAATGTTACAATAAACATAAATTCCGGTACATTTAATACCAGCGCGGTAACCGGGGCTGATGGCAACTTCACAACAACGGTTCCATCAGGTGTTGAATATATTCTTTCAGCCCGTGAAATTCCTGATATGGGATATTCTTTTGCTAACGATGATACAACATCAAGAACAACACGTTATACCGGAGTAGTTGCAGATAATGTAATCGGAATGGATTTCCTGGCAACAGTAAAAGATTACACGATCACAGTAAATATTGCCGGAGTTGATCCGGGTGATACCGTAAATCTTCCGAATCTTGGCGCTGGCGCGGTTAATGTAATCGGAAATGGACAGCATGTTTACACTGTAGCCGGATTAGCAAATTATACGATTACTCCCGTTTCGACAGAATGGAACTTCAATCCTTCGACTGTGACCTATAATAATCTAATCGGTAATAAGATAATCACATTTACCGCATCAGGTAAAAAACAATATACTATCAGCGGTACAGTTACCAGACATTTGGATGGTGTATTAAACGGTGTTGTTCTATCTATATCACCGGGAGGACAGACTGTATCAACCAACGCCTCAGGTGAGTATGCGTTTATAGTTGATGCAGGTACTTCTTACACAATTACACCTTCAACAACAACAGGAACAGGCGTAGGATATACATTTAACACAACAACAACACAGCCAATCGGACCGGTTACGGCAGATGTACCGAACGTTAATTTTGTCGCTACACCTATCGGCGGTCTTTCAATTTCCGGAACTGTATACAATAGCGGTTCACCTCTTGAGGCTGCAATTGTTACTTTGAAGATTGACAACGTCGTAACTTCAACTGATACTACTGTAGCAGATGGTAAATACGAATTTACCGGTTTGTTGGCTCACAGCAAATATGAAATTATTGTTCAGAAATTGGGCTTCGCATTTATTCCAAACGGCGGAAGCGATGATGGTTACAAATTATTTGATGATATGATTGTATCTCAGGTTCAGGACTTTGCTTCCAATACCAGTAATGCAGTCCTTTCAGGAAATATTTCAAACATCATACCCGCTGGAATTCCTAACGTTCCTGTTACAATAACTTCCTCAGGATTTAATACCAATGCGGTTACTGATGCAAACGGAAATTACAGCGCATTAGTACCAGTTGGACTCGAGTATACAATTACACCGATAGATAATCCTGATCAGGGATATCATTATCAGAATACGGTCAACACTTCATTAAACTACAGAGAGACAGGATACCTCAGCGGTAATTTGGCTAATCAGAACTTTACAGGAATTGTAAATAATTATACTATAAGCGGTATCGTTTCCGGAGTTCCTTCGGGAAATACTGTAATGATCAGATTGTATGATAATACGACCGGAACAAATGTGAAGGTAGATTCAACAACTGCAAATTCTGCAAGCAGCTGGGTCTATACTTTCACCGGTGTTCCTGGATTAAGAAACTATCTGATAGTGCCTGAACTTACTGATTATGCATTCAATCCTACAAATAGAACTTTACTGAATCTGATTGGAAACAAATCAGATCAGAACTTTACAGCTACAAAAGCTCTAGGTCCGATTCTGATTTCGCCGCTTAATGGCGCTCAGGGAGTGGAATTACAGCCTACATTTGTCTGGCAGCCTCCATCGACAGGATCCACACCTACAAATTACAAAATTCAGGTTGCAACATCATCTGATTTTACAGGAGCTATGGAATACTCAGCGAATGTATTAACATATAATGGATTTTCGCTATCACCGGCTACGACATATTTCTGGAGAGTCCAGTCTCAATCTTTAACCGGAAATAACTGGTCTGAGGTATGGTCATTTACTACAAATCTCAGCGTCCCGGTTCTTAACACTCCGGTTTGCGGATCAACAACTTCAGTTAATCCTACTTTAACCTGGTATGTTGTTCCACTAGCAACAAGATATGATGTGGAATTAAGGAAAGTCGGCTTCGCAGCAGTAGCTTATAATAATATTACTGCTACAAGTCTAAATGTAACCGGATTAGTTAATTTCACTACTTATGAGTGGAGAGTCCGAGCTGAAAACGATGGAGCTACATCGGATTGGTCAGCATGGTGCGCTTTTACTACTGATGCTTCAATTCCGGCTCTGAAGAGTCCTATCAGCGGAGCCGTTGGGCAGCCCGTAAATCTTACTCTTGAATGGTATCCTGTTCCTGGAGCTTCAACTTATACCTTAGAGTATTCTACTAATCCTAATTTCACCGGAGGATCAACCACAATAGTTGATGTTAATGGAACAACCAAAGCAATAACTGGTTTGCCTATAAACTCTACCTATTTCTGGAGAGTAAAAGTTAAATTGCCTGTTCCTTCAGCATATTCCGAAGTATGGTATTTCAGCGTAGGCGGAGCCTTTTCCTGGACACCTGCAAATCTGGATTACGGAAATGTTCTTGTTGCAAAAACAGCATCTCAGAATGTAACTGTCACCAATAATGGAGCAACTCCAATAATAATTTATGTTGATGTAAATGGATCAGAATTTAATTCTCCAAATAAATTGGAAAATCCGATTACGATCCCTTCAGGAAGCAATAAAGTAATCACGGTTAATTTCGTTCCTACATCAACCGGATTGAAGAATGGTGTTTTACTAATTCAGCACAACGTTTCTTCTCAGCCGCTGAATCCTGTTCAGATTCCTTTGACCGGAACCGGAGTATCCACATTTGCAAATCTTCAGCTTCCGGCATTGATTGATTTCGGAACGGTAGTATTTAATTCAGGAAGCAAAGATACTACGATTACAGTATATAATAATTCTACCATTGACGGAGATTATCTGAATGTTTCGTCTGCTTCATTCGAAACTCCAACCGGAATCTTCACGATATCTACTCCATTCCCGATTATTCTTGCTCCTGGAACAAGCTATCCGGTAAATATCAGATTTAATCCAAATGCTCTTGGTATACAGCAAAATGCATTCCGCGTTCTGAACTCATCATTGAACCCAGACATAAGGGTACAGGTTAGAGCTAATGTAATTCAGGGCGATTTGGTGGTAACACCGGCGTACGTTGATTTCGGTAATACCACAAGAGCAGTTCCATATAAGGATACCCTGGTAGCAATTCAGAATAACTCTGCTCAGGCAATAACTCTTACCGCAAAATTCCTGACTGGAGATACATCTTCCTACTCGATTAACAATGCTACTCAGATTGTATTACAACCTAATCAAACTGACTATGTAATGGTTAGATTCTTCCCAAGAACAGCCGGAAGAAAGACTGCTTTATTCAACATCAATAGCAACTATCCTCTTGCTCCGGCTCTGTATGTTCCATTGACAGGTGTTGGTGGAGAAGAACCGGTTCTCTTTGTTGATATGCAGACCATTGATTTTGGTATCATGAGAAAGGGAGATACGAAGGATACAACAGTAACTCTTAGAAATGATGGATCGTTAGATCTTAACATCACCTCCAAAGAATTTATCGGAGCCGATAAAGCGATGTTCTCATTTGTTAATGATGGACAACCTATCGTTCTTAGAGGCGGAGAATCGAGAACCATAATTTTAAGAGCCACTGCTATGTTGCCTATAGGACCAAAGACAGCCCAATTGCAGCTTGGTTCCAACGATCCGAATAATGGTGTGTTCTACATAAATCTGTTGGCAACGGTCAAATCCAATTCTCTCTTCAAGAGCGTTGAAAGGATTGTATTTGATACTGTGGATGTTGGTTATCATGCAGATACAACATTTATCCTGAGGAATGATGGCGATCTGATTGCATCAATCAGCAAATTTGAACTCGATGGACCTTATTCGACAGATTTTGAATTGATGAATATAACAGTTCCATTTGACTTGGCTCCGAACGAGACAAAGGTAGTAGCATTAAGATTTGCCCCAAAAGCTGTTGGCTTAAGGTTTGCTCAAATTCTGATTACAGTTAATGATCCTTCTGATCCTAACCAAAGAATTATTGTTCAGGGTTATGGAAGAAACGTAAGCTCTGATCCGGTGATTTATGTTGATGGCCAGCCAAATGGCGAACCGATCATTGATTTCGGAAGAGTCCCTATTTTTGAATCAAGATTTAAGGGAATAGCTGTAAAAAATGTTGCTAAATACAGCAAATTAAGAATTGATACTATGTATATTGATTCAATTGCAAAGCAGCCTTTCGGTTATGGAAACATTACCTTCCCGGTTTATGTAACACCTGGTGAGCTTATGCAGATAGTTCTTTCGTTTAATCCAAAAGATAAAGTTAGAACTTATGGCGCGCATTTATTCATTCAATACAGCGATTCAACGATGCCGCCGAATAAAAATAATCTGCTTAAGGTTAGAATGACCGGCGCTGTTATATTCCCTGGAATGGATTTCGAACTGACTCCTGTTCTTAAATTCGGAAAGGTTATCAGCGGTCAATCACTGAAGAAAGAATTCGTGATAACTAACAGAGGTGAAAGCTATCTGATAATTGATTCCATGTCTATAACAGGACTTGATGCAGGAGAATTCAAGCTCAACGACAAGACTCCAATACGGATTGAACCGGATATCGAATATACCAGTAGCGTTACATTCAACGCATCAAAAGTTGGTTCGAAAGACGCAGTAATTACCGTATACAGTAATGATCTATTCAAACTTGGAGAAATTGAAATTTGGGCAGAGTGTATCGTATCCGGTGGACAGACCACAGGTATAACCAAAACTGATGAAATACCGACTACATATAACCTACAGCAGAATTATCCGAACCCATTCAATCCTTCTACGAAGATTGAGTATTCAGTTCCGGAAGCTTCTCACGTAAGCGTTAGAATATTCAATAGTCTTGGTCAGGAAGTTGCAGTCTTGGTAGACCAAATGCAGCCAATAGGGAAGTATATCATTGATTGGCAGCCTAAGAATTTACCGAGTGGAATCTACTTCTACAAGATGCAGTCGTCTAAATTCTCAGCCATAAAGAAAATGGTTCTTCTCAAGTAATACATAATAAACTTCATTTAGGCGAAGCAGTTAATTCTGCTTCGCCTTTTTTATTTACTATTTAGGAAGAGAAAGATATTTTTTTTAAACCCTAATTATGCAATAAGAAAGTAAATGATGAAGTTTTATGTTTTTATGAAAAACTAAAAAAATCGATGGCTGATCAGCCGCGGCTGATTCAAACGCTATAACTAATTTGCGTTTGAATGTATCGAAGCCGACATGGTGCTTTTCTATTGCATAATTTGTGTTAAAAAAACGAGGCCTTTTCCCGGTCTTAATTCTTTTACCTGGAAAAATGGAAAAATCATAAAAATAAAAAAAAATGGCTCAGTTAAAAAATTTTCCTTGAATTGTAAATATCTTTTAGTTATAATAGTATAGCATATCATTGTTGAGGGGGGAGGTATAGAATTTATGATTTTTAATATAATCGGAAAAAAAATGAATAAGAAAAAAATTACTCTCTGGCTTATTCTTTTTACTGCGCTCTTTGTGAGTGCAAATTATTCTTTTGCCCAAACTAATTTTTGGAATCCCACAAGCGGTCCTGTTGGAACAAATGTCTGGTCATTAGCAATTAGTTCGGCCGGTGATTTATGGGCTGGAACAGATGGCGGTGTTTTTAAATCCACAAATAATGGCGATATTTGGGAGGCGAAAAATTCGGGTCTTACAAGTGATATAATTGGAGTTGGCGGTCAAACAGGTGGTACGCCTCTTCTTGTTCGGGCAATCGCAATTAAAAACAGCAACGGTTATTTATTTGCTGGAACCCTCGGAGGTTTATTCCGTTCGGTAGATAACGGCGCCAATTGGGTGAGAGTACTGCCTGATTTAAATATACGCGCTGTACTAATAAATTCATCGGGTACTATTTTTGCCGGTGTTGAAGGAATGTCCAGCGAAGCAGGTATCTATGTCTCAAACGATAATGGCGCTACGTGGACTCAAAAGAATGAAGGCCTATGGAATTTATTTGTACGCTCCCTTGCAATAACAAGTGGTGGAACTATCTTGGCTGGAACATCCGGCAGCGGTGTTTTCAGATCAACTGATAATGGTGAAAATTGGTTAATTGCGTCAAATAGTATCAATGTTTCTGTTGAGGCGATTACCGTAACTAATACAGGCGTTATTTACGCCGCAACAAATCAATCTCCAAACATCGGTGTTTTGAAATCAACTGATAACGGAGCTACATGGGCGCAGGTAAATACCGGATTGACTGATCTCCAGGTAAATGCGATAATTTTCAATCCTACTACCTCTCACGTTTTCTGCGGCACATATAATCAAGGTGTTTTCAGAACTACGAATGGCGGATCAAATTGGTACCGGTTTAATACCGGACTTCCTCCAATTGTAAATGGTAATAACGCAGTGAGAACATTTACACTTAATTCTACCGGAGTAATGTTCGCAGGAACTCTGGGTTCAGGAGTTTACAGGAGTCAGATATTCCTCAATCCGGTTTTATATACGGATAAAGATACTTTAGTTTTCACTGCAGCATGGGGCGCAGCGCTTCCTGCTTCGCAGCAGTTTTTAGTGGAAAATATCGGAACAGGAACCTTAAACTGGACTGCCGCAAAAACCGCCTCATGGTTTGATATCTCGCCGGCAAGCGGCACGAATAGCGGCTTGGTTACTGTAAGCATAAATTCTACCACATCACAATCACCGGGTACATATTATCAAAATATTACTTTAACCGCTCCCGGCGCGGGAACAAGCAGTCCAAAAAATGTTGTCGTAAAGTATATTATTACCGGTCCGGGAATTTCTGTAGTATCTGCCCTTAATTTTGGTAATGTAATGGTTGGTTCATATAAGGATTCCTCCATAACAATCACCAATACGGGTAATGCAACTCTTACTATTCCTAATGCAGCATCATTTAAAATTATTGGAATAGATCAAACAATGTTTGCCCTAACCGGAAGCATTACGTATCCAATTAATATCGCTGCCGGCGCTAACAGGACTTTTGGAATTAGATTTACCCCGGCATCAATAGGAACCAAGACCGCAACACTCAGCATCAACCATAATGTTCCTGTTGTTGCTTTATCGGAAGTAGCTCTAACAGGTAATGGTGTTAATCCTATAATATCCATCAATCCTCTTTCAATAAATTTTGGTAATATTAATGTTGGTTCTTCGAGAGATTCAATAGTTACTATTTCAAGCGTTGGTAATGCAAAATTAAATATTAATAGCATCACTATTTCGGGAGCGGATGCATCCTCTTTTACATTTACTGCTCCAACACTGCCATATGAAATTGCCTCCGGATCAAATTATTTATTGCCGGTAAGATTTACTCCAGTCTCGGTTGGCGCTAAATCCGCGATCATGATTATTACCCATAACGCGGAAGGATCACCCGATACAGTTTCCCTCAATGGAGTGGGAGTGAAACCGGAAATTTTAATTAGTCCTGACACATTGAATTATGGCGATGTCTTTACTGGATCATTTAAAGATCTTAAATTTAGTATATCCAATTCAGGATCTGCCCCTCTTATAATATCAAGCATTACCAAATCAGGAACTGATATAGCACAATTTTACAGGTATTCATTCCCTGATAGTTCATTGTTGCCGATAGTTGTCAATCCAGGGTCTATGGTTTCTGTAAATGTCCGGTTTGCTCCTAATTCTGATGGGCAAAAGAGTTCTTTCTGGATCCTCAATCACAATGCCCAGGGAGGTCAGACAACGCTATATCTAAGGGGTAGGGGTGTTACCTCAAGTGTTAGTATTCAGCCTTCACCGTCATTAGATTTTGGTTCGGTTCAACTGGGAGATAGAAAAGATAGTTCAATACTGGTTTCCAACACAGGATCAACTCCTGTAACCATCAGTAATATATTCCTTTCAGGAACAGATCAATCCTCATTTACAAGTAGCTCTGGCGTGATAATCCTGCAGCCCGGTGAAAAGCTTAAAGTAGATGTCAGATTTTTACCGGTATCTTTAGGAAGCAAGTCTGCAATAATTAACATTGTTACTTCAGCCTCCGCCCAACCTTATACGGTAACTCTTACAGGTAATGGGGTTGGAATTCCGGTAATTGTTGTTGATCCTACTGATCTTGATTTTGGGAGCATAAATATAAACTCAATTTCGACCAAAACTGTTAAAGTTAGAAATACTGGAAATGCTCCTTTGGTAATATCAAGTATTCAATTTTTAGGGACCGATGCTGCCTCCTTTACTCTCGCTAGTCCTGATGTTACATTTACTGTAAACCCCAATGAATCATATGATCTGCAGATTTCATTTATCCCTACAACAATTGGGAATAAATCAGCGCGGGTTGTTTTAAATCACAATTCTGCAGGTAGTAATTCAACAATTAATTTATCAGGTATAGGGGTAAATGCGGCTATAACTATCCAGCCTAACTCATTGGATTTCGGTGATATTTTAGTCTCTTCTTCAAGTAGTAAATCGATTAAGATATCCAATAATGGCAGCGCAACATTAACTATAAACAGTCTGAGCATAGCCGGTACCAACCAAACCATGTTCAGTTTGGTTTCTGCTCCGGCAACCCCACTGAGTGTCGCCCCCGGATCCTCTGTTGATTTAAATATTAGTTTTTCGCCCTCAAGTGTGGGTAGCAAAACGGCTGAATTGATAATTTCAAGCAATGCTTCATCGGTTGATAGCCGTATTCCGCTATCAGGAAGGGGGGTTGCTCCCGGATTTTCTATAACTCCGAGTCCAACGCTTGATTTTGGAAGTATTAATGTTAGCGCAAGTAAAAATGGAAATATAACTATAACCAATACCGGAACAGCTCCATTATTGGTTTCAAATCTACAGATAAGCGGTGCAGACGTGGCAATGTTCAGGAGAATTTCTTCACCTGATAGTTCAACCTTCTCATCAATAACATTAGCAGCTTCGCAATCGTTTACTTTTACATTCAGCTTTACTCCAACCAGTGCCGGCTCAAAGAGCGCAAAAGTTACTTTTACGCATGCTTTGGGAAGCTCGGATATAAATCTTGTTGGTGTGGGTCTGGCAGCAGGGATTTCAATCAATCCGTCTCCTTTGAATTTTGGAAACGTGGTGGTTAACAATTCAAAGGATTTGACTCTTTCAATATCGAATACCGGTAATGCTTCTCTCACAATTACTAAATTTGAGATTAGCGGAGTAGACGCCTCGATGTTCCAAAGATTTTCAACGCCTGATAGTCAAAGTATTCAGATTACGCTCAATCCGCTTCAGACTTACACGGTTACTTTAAGGTTCATTCCGGTTTCGAGCGGTAATAAAACCGCAACGCTTAAAATCAGGAATTCAGTTTCTGACGTTGATGTTGCTCTCTCGGGAGTAGGATTAGCAGGCGGAATAGCGTTGGATCCGGTAAATCTTAATTTTGGAAATTTGAGAGTTGGAAGAACAAAGATCGATAGCATAAAGGTTACTAATATTGGATTAGCGCCTCTTAATATATCCAAAATTGATATAACAAATAAAACATTTTTTACTTTACCTGATAATCCTGGAGCAAGATCGCTTTCAGCAGGAGCATCCTTCTATATCAGAGTGCAGTTTTCTCCAACAAGCGTTGGTTTGAAAACATCAGTTTTGGAGATAACCCATGATGCCACAGGAGGACTTACTTCAGCCCAATTAAGCGGAACCGGAATTTATCCCGATATTACATTAAGTCCATCATCACAAATTGATTTTGGTGATGTAAATATCGGCAGCTCTAAGGATTTGACTTTGCAGGTTACAAACTCCGGTACAGATACTTTAACTGTTTCTTCAATCTCTATCGGCGGTACCAATTCTGCGCTTTTCACGCTTCCTAATGGCGAGAGCAGTTTCAAACTCGCGCCCGCTGGAAACCGTGTTATCACTATTAGGTTTTCCCCATTGACTGTTGGAGCCAAAACGGGTTCAATAACTATTGTTTCGGATGCTTTATCCTCACCAAGCATTATATCGCTTAAAGGAAATGGTATAGTATCAAATGTTCGAGTAGGGATTCTTAAGAACTATGGAGGAAAACCGGGAGATTTAGTAACAATTCCGGTACAAGCGCTTGATGATTTAACCGGAAAAAATGCTAAGAGCTTCACGTTAGTTCTGAAGTATAAGAAAACAATTCTCTATCCAAAGGATATCGGCATAACCGGTACTCTATCGGATGGGTTGACTTTATCAACAACTGACTCAAAACCCGGAGAATTGCATATACAGGTAACCAATTCTTCAACAAAATTACTAACGGGAACCGGTAATTTAGTAAATATAACTTTCCAGGCTCTCTTGGGCGATACATGCGGCACGCATCTGATTTTGGAATCCTTTGTTTTCAATACTGATGGTCCTACTGCGGTCAGGGAGAATGGCTATTTCAATCTCATCGGAAGATGCGGTGGAGAAAAAGGATATGTAACCTCTGATCCAAACAGCTTCCTCATGCAGAATAGCCCTAACCCGGTAAAAGCCGGTAATTCGTCCAATATCCAGTTTAAACTAGGAATTGCAGGTTATACTCATCTTGCCATCTATGATCTTCTTGGCAGAGAAGTGATGAAATTGGTCGATGGAAATCGTGGACAAGGATTCCATGAGGTTTCTTTTGATACGAAGGATTTACCGACTGGAGTCTATTTTTACAGGCTGCGCACAGCCGATTTTGATAGTCTTAGAAAAATGCTTATTATCAGATAACCCGTTAATCGGTAACCGGAGTCTTATATGAAAAATAGAAGAACTGATTCTTTAATAATTTTAAATAGAGCTATGCTTAAACTGAGAATAGTATTACTATTAGCGCTCCTTTTTCCTCTTACATCAAGAGGTCAGATATCCGTTTTGGATAGAGAATATTTTCCCGATTTATTTATAGGTGTTATGGGCGGGTATGGCCTGAATACTTACACGGGATCATTTTCGACCTTTGAAGGTTCAAACGAATGCGGCAAATTTACGGATGGTGATGGGTCCGGTTTGCTTTTGGG
>Ga0351884_1084_pt2 | contig 18201 bp, 19 predicted proteins | sample BONcelFGM3001F15_FD_206773 | JGI IMG/M metagenome (GOLD analysis project Ga0351884, IMG submission 206773) | Enriched cells from coal bed in the Powder River Basin, Montana, United States - BONCAT cells FGM rep3 HSBNCT.FGM.300.1.F15 ...
CAAGAGGGAATTAAGAAAGGTAAGTTTTGGACAGAACAAGAATTCCTTTTGAAAATCTAATATTATTATCGCACATTATTTATTCAAGCAATAAGAATCCCTATGATAAAAAATAAATATTGTCAGATTAGCGCGCAAACGCTGCTTGTAATGAGCCTTTGTCGAAGTATAATTAATCGCGTTTGAGTGCAACAGTGCTGAGCGCAGGCGAAGCATTGAGTCCAATATTGGCAATTACTAATGCATAAACTGGAATGATTGATATCATTAGCCGGAAACAGCGATTGCAACCTAATCTCTTTTTCATTGATTGTTATTATCAATTTCTATAAATTTGTTCAAAAAATTAAGGAAGGATATGCCGAAAAAGAAAGATTTTTCTAAGATTTATTTCAGAATAGCTGAGATAGAGCTACTGGATCATTTCGAAAACGATCCAAAGAAACTAAAGGCGACAAAAAAAGATATTGAGTCAACGGAGGTGAAGGTAGGGCTTGATCTTGAGTTGAATCCTGAGGATGAAATTGTTATTCTAAAACCATCGGTTGTATTTTGCTATTCTGATGGAAATAAGGATTTGGATATTTTTGGCGGATCGGTTTTATACAAATTCGAAATAAAAAATTTTGATTTGTATTTTTCAGGTGATGAAAAAGGGAAAATAAAATTTTTACAAAACTTTTTAGAGCAATTGCTGGGAATCGCGCTTGCGGGACTTAGAGGTATGTTCGTTTTATTGAATAAACAACCGCTTTATAAAAAAGCCTATTTGCCGCTTATTGATCCAAAGCCTTTTTTAGATCAGTTTATTACCAAATAAATTTCGTTTTTTAATAAATGGATGATACAAAAATTGGGAATCTATATGAAGTCTGAAAAAACATTATTCGTCTTAGCAGTAATTTTGTTCTTCTTTACATTAAATGGATGCGCTACCCTGATAAAAGGTACAACTGAGGAGGTTTTGTTTACTTCGAATCCTGATTCAGCTATGGTATTTGTAAATGGAGCGAATTTAGGAAAAACTCCATTTAAAATTGAACTGAAGTCAAACCAGACCTACAATATTGATTTTGAAAGGACCGGTTACGAAAACAGGACTATCCTTTTAAACAATTCCGTTTCCGGCGGATATGTTGTTTTAGACATAATTTTTGGTCTCGCGCCCATAATAGTTGATGCTGCCACAGGAAGTTGGTTTAGCCTCGATCATGATCATATAAATGTAAACCTGGAAAAACAAAAAGAATAATTTATCAATCGAAATTAATTCGGAGAGTATTTATGGCAAGAGAGTATAAAAGTTACGAAATTGATGGACATCTGCTTAAATGCCCAATTTGCGGCTGTGAGGAATTCACCTCTCAGAAAACATTGATGAATACCACTGCAGCCACCTTTTTCGGTTTTGACTGGGCAAATAAATCTGCGGTTACTTTTATTTGTAAAAGTTGCGGGTATGTCCTTTGGTTTAAAAGAGATAGAATAAAAAAATAAAGAAATTCATTTCTCTTTCCCTTGAATAATTAATTTAAAATGATTAATATTGGAACAATTGATTAACATCATTTAATAACAGAAGCAAAATTCGGATCGGGTGTTTACCTTAATAAGGAAGTCCGGTGTAATTCCGGCGCAGCCCCCGCTACTGTGAAGCTGACGAAACCAATAAGCCCACTGATTATTTCGGGAAGGGCAGGAAGTAGGATGAAGCTAAGCCAGGAGACTTGCCTGATTTTAAGAACGGGAGGTTCAAATGAAATATCATACCGGATAATATTATTCTCTTTCAAAGTAACTTTTAACAACTAAACAGGGAGAATAATTAATGTACTCAACTTTTGAAGACTTTTCAAAAAAACAGACAGAGAAATTTTCTTGCATAAAAAAGAGAGATGGAAAGCTTGAAGATTTTAATATCAATAAAATTGTTGTTGCAATTAACAAAGCGGCTTTATCAACAGGGGAATTTGATATACAGGTTGCAGAAAAATTAACACAGGAGGTACTCAAGACTGCTTTTATCGAAGTGACAAATGAACATCCAACTGTGGAAGAGATTCAGGACATTGTTGAGAATGTTCTTTTAAATTCGGTTTACAAAAAAACTGCTAAGGCTTACATCCTGTACCGCGAGCAGCACTCTCATCTTCGTGAAATAAAGGCAAAGATAAATGAGGAGGTTATTGATAGCTACCTCAGCAAAAGTGATTGGTTGGTGAATGAAAACAGCAACATGAGTTTTTCTTTGCAGGGATTAAATAATTATATCTCTTCCGAGGTAACGAAAACCTACTGGTTGAGTAAAATCTATCCCTATGAAATCCGTACCGCTCACCAAAACGGCGATATCCATCTCCATGACCTGGGTTTGCTCAGCGTCTACTGTGTGGGGTGGGATTTGTATGATCTTCTTCTCGAAGGATTTCGAGGTGCAGCAGGCAAAATCGAGTCAAAGCCCGCAAGACATTTTCGAACCGCTCTTGGGCAAATTGTTAACTTTTTTTATACTCTTCAGGGTGAAGCTGCCGGAGCGCAGGCTTTCTCAAATTTTGATACTCTGCTTGCTCCATTTATTTATTATGATGCGCTTACGTATGACGAAGTGAAACAGGCATTTCAGGAGTTTCTATATAATATCAATGTTCCGACGAGGGTAGGATTTCAGACACCATTTACAAATCTCTCATTTGATCTTAATATTCCTACCTATTATGCTGACCAATGCGTAATTATCGGTGGAGAAATTCAGGAAAAAACTTACCGTGAATTTGGTAAAGAGATGAATATTCTAAATAAAGCGTTTCTTGAGGTAATGCTTGAGGGGGATTCAAAAGGGAGAGTTTTTACATTCCCGATTCCAACCTACAATATAACCGATGATTTCAATTGGGATAATGAAAATATATCTCTGCTTTGGTTAGTTACCGCAAAATATGGCGTTCCGTATTTTGCCAACTATGTAAATTCAGATATGAATCCGGAAGATGCTAGAAGTATGTGCTGCAGATTAAGAATAGATAACAGAGAATTACACAGAAGAAATGGCGGACTTTTCAGTTCTTCGCCGCTTACAGGTTCAATAGGCGTAGTGACAATTAACATGCCGCGTATCGGATATCTCTCAAAGACCGAGGAAGAATTTTTCAGCAGATTGTTGGAGTTGATGAATCTTGCGCATCAAAGTCTGGAGATTAAGAGAAAAGCTCTGGAACATTTTTCAGATCAAAATCTATATCCTTACAGCAGTTTCTTTTTAAAGAGTATCAAACAGAGGTTCGGATCATATTGGAAAAATCATTTTTCGACAATAGGCCTCGTAGGAATGAATGAAGCCTGTCTGAATTTGATTGGCAAAGGAATTGAAACCGAATCCGGACATGAATTCACTGAAAAAGTACTGGATTTTATGTTGGAAAAAGTAAAAGCCTTTCAGATGGAGACTGGAAATATTTATAATCTTGAAGCAACTCCCGCCGAAGGCGTATCATACCGTTTCGCAAATCTTGATAAATCCAAATATCCGGAAATAATCTGTTCGAATGAGGAACATTTTCTTCAGGGCAAGACACCTTTTTATACTAACTCAACACATCTTCCGGTTGGATTTACAGATGATGTTTTTGAGGCTTTGGATTTGCAGGAAGGTTTTCAGGTAAAATACAATGGTGGAACTGTTTTACATCTATTTCTGGGTGAAAGAATTGAGGATCCATCAGTTGTTAAAGAATTGGTAAAAAAAGTATGTTCAAATTACCGGCTGCCATATTTTTCAATTACTCCGACTTTCAGCGTCTGTCCTTCATGTGGTTATCTGCCGGGTGAGATAGAGGTTTGCCCAAAATGCAAAAGTGGAACTGAAATTTATTCCAGGGTAGTGGGGTATCTGAGACCGGTCAATCAATGGAATTGCGGCAAACAGGAGGAATTTTCTGAAAGGAAAACCTACAAGTTATGATTATTGGAGGTATTCAACGCGTTAGCTTCATCGATTATCCAGGGAAGATCAGCTGCGTTATATTTGCAAGAGGCTGTAATTTTCGATGCTTTTATTGCCATAATCCGGAATTAATTTATCCGGAACTTTTTAAGGATACGGTTTCTTTGGTTTCTTTGCTTGGTTTTTTACGTGAACGAAAGGGAAAGATTGATGCCGTGGTCTTGAGCGGAGGGGAGCCGACAATTCAGGATGATCTTCCGGAGTTTCTTGAGTCAATAAGAAATGAAGGGTTTCTGGTCAAATTGGATACAAATGGAAGTAGACCGGAAATTCTAAAGCAGATTGTTGATAGGAAGTTGGTTGATTACATCGCTATGGATATAAAAACATCATTTTTTAAGTATAGTCTGGTTACGCTTACAAATGTTGACACTGACAAAATTCGGGAGAGTATTAAAATAATTATCAATTCCGGATTGAATTATGAATTTAGAACAACATGGGATAAGAAAATTATTGACAATCCCGAAATTGAAGAAATCAGGTCTTATCTTAATCCTGAGTCAACATATGTTTTGCATGATATGAATAGGTATTGAACATAGATTAGTTGAACAAATTATTAGTGAGGAGAGAATGAAATCTTTTGGAAAAGAAATTACCCTTAATCTCGTAGCTTTCAGCTCGAGTAATTACTGGAAGGATGAGAACCAAATTTACTATGCTGAAATAATGTTATCGGAAATTGAGTCAAAACTTATAAACCGTAAAATCAATTGCAGCAAAATTATTATTACCAAAAATGAGGATATAAGAGAGCTTGAAAAAAATTCGCTTCTCAAGGATCAGCCCGCTCTTTTCTTTCCTATGAGCGGCGCCACACAGGAACTGATGCTCAAATCATCTTCTGTTTTTGATGTTCTTGGTATAGGGGTTACCTATACGGGATTTTTTATAGATAAGGCTATTGCCGATAAATTTCTTGTAAAAAATGCTGCGCCGGCCGCAATGGATATTTATGCGGTTTTAAAAAGAACTAAGAAAAATTTAAAATTATTTTCAGATCTTGATGAAGTCTTAAAGCGGTTTACCGCAAAAAGAGCTGTTGAAAGAATGAAAAATTCTGTTTTGTTGCGTATTGGTGAAACTGAACCTTGGGTTATTTCTTCAACAAAGGATATTGGTGATATCAAAAATAAACTTGGAGTAAATGCGATCTCAATACCACAGACCGATCTCGAAGAGGAATATATGGGTATCAAGGAATCAGACATTTCTGAAATGGTAAATAGTTGGGAGTTATCTGCTGCTATGTTTATTGACGTGGATAAAAAAGACCTTGTTGAGGCTGTTAAGCTTTCTGCGGCTGTTAACAAACTTGCCGAAAAGCATAGTGCCGATGCCGTTAGTATAGCCTGCTTCAATCTACTCAATTCAATAGGAACTACAGCTTGTCTATCAGTAAGCGCGCTAAACGACAACGAGTTTTATGTTGGCGGCTGTGAGGGTGACGTTGATTCAACCCTTACCTTGATGCTTATGAAATCCCTGACCGGCAAAGCAGGATGGATTGCAAATCCGATGATTGAACATAACAGCGCGTTAAGATTAGCCCATTGTTCCGCGCCGCGATATGGTAATAAATTCCCAATGCACCTGATGAAACATCATGAAAGCGGAATAGGAGTGAGCCCAAAGATATTCATGTCTGCATGTGAAAGGGTTACCCTGGCAAGACTCGGAAACAATCTCTCAAGTATAAATATTTTTTCGGGTGTTACTGTTGCAACCGACTCAATAGAAACCTGCAGAACCCAGATACTTGTTAAATTGGATGATCTGGAGGCATATAAAGAAAAAGTTTTAGGATGCCACCAGGTACTAACCTTTGGAGATTATTCTGAGGAACTTAAAATTTGCGCAGATATGTTGAATCTGAAATTTTAGGCTTTCCCGGCTCTCAACAATACATAAAATTACATTTTACTAAAGCGCCGCTTTCCTTCTCAGGCGGCGATATTTTATTTGTATCGCTTCAACTAAAAACCTCTTAAAATCAATAAAATACCATATAAAATACTATAATAACAATAAAATAACAGTATATTGTTGTATATAAAAAATTATATAACGTGTAATATAGATTTTGAAAGTCCCAATATTTAGCAGAATATTGGGACTTTCACTCCCAATATTTAGTATAATATTGGGTTATAGCAAACCAATATTGCTTTTAACCTGAAAAGTAATGGTATTTTTTCGATTTGTGGAAAAGAGTAATTCAATAATATTACATAATATCAATACTATAACGATTAAATCTAATTTAGATATTTTTTTGTGGCAGAAAAAAACACTTGCTTTTATATTAAAATATACTTAATATTGGGAGTGGAAGTCCCAATATTATTATAAATAATGGGAGTACTAGTCATAATAATTGAAATAAATTTTGTAATTCTTTAGTGAGCCGGTTATGGTAATACCAAGAGTATATGAAAAACTTGATAGTTTTTTAAGACCGAACAAAGTCTTAACGTTGTTCGGTCCAAGGCAGGTGGGTAAAACTACTTTGTTAAAAAATTATCTTAAGACAACAAATATGAGTTACAGGTTTGAAACCGGGGAAAACGTAATTGTTAAGGAAATATTGGATTCCTGCAATTTGAAAAACATCAAAGAATTTTGCGATGGTTATGATTTAATAGTAATAGATGAAGCTCACAAAATTCCAAATATTGGGTTAGGGTTAAAATTAATTGTCGATTATGTTCCTAACATAAAAGTTTTGGTAACGGGTTCTTCTTCGTTCGAATTGCTCAACAAGGTTGGCGAACCCTTAACTGGAAGGAAAATAGTTCTGCATCTTTTTCCGGCGGCTCAAATGGAAATGAGAATGTTGTTCAACTCGTTCGATTTAAAGCAACTGAAAGAAGATTTCCTAATATATGGATCTTATCCCGAAGTAGTTTCTCTTGACAGCCGTAATGATAAAATTATTAGATTGAAAGAAATCGCAGAATCATATCTTCTTCGTGATATTCTTCAGCTTGATAAGGTAAGAAACTCCAAAATACTTCTGGATTTGTTAAGGCTTCTTGCTTACCAAATTGGAAAAGAAGTATCGATCAATGAAATCGCAACCCAATTGGGATACGATAGAAAAACGATCAACAGGTATCTGGACTTACTCGAAAAATCCTTTGTGATATTCAATGTCAGGGGATATAGCAGGAATTTGCGGAAGGAAATAGCTAAAAAAAGCAAATACTATTTCTATGATATCGGTATTAGAAATGCTCTTGTTTCAAACTTCAATAAACTAAATATCCGTGATGATGTAGGATTGTTATGGGAAAATTTCATATTCATGGAAAGATTAAAATACCGTTCATATAAAAGCATCGGCGCAAATATGTATTTTTGGCGTACTTTTGACGGTAAGGAAATTGATCTGGTCGAAGAAAGAGATGGACATCTGTTCGGGTATGAAATAAAATACAAAGATGATAGAATAAAGGCTCCTTCAGATTGGACGGAAACATATTCCAACTCATCCTACGAGGTCATTAACTCGGAAAATTATCTCGGTTTTATCGGAATCTAGTCAGAATCACTAATCGATTAACTGAGAAAAACAGCAGAATATCTTGAATAATAATTTTTTTTTAATTATATTAGCAATCTATGAAAAAATTGTTAATACTAATATCGAATGACGATGGGATTAGCGCTCCCGGTATTTATGCTTTGGCAAATGAAATAAAAAAAATTGCCGACGTTGTTGTTGTTGCTCCGGATTCCCAGCAAAGCGCCGTTGGGCATGCATTAACCGTAAGCACACCGCTAAGAGTATCTCCTTACGAAAAGAATGGTGACCTTTTCGGGTATGCTGTTGATGGTTCGCCTGCTGATTGCGTTAAACTGGCTGTTAGAAACCTGATGAGCAGAAAACCTGATCTGGTCATTTCAGGTATTAATCATGGAATGAATACCGCGATCAATACAATCTACTCTGGTACGGTTTCGGCAGCAACAGAAGCCGCCATTTTAGATATTCCATCGTTTGCTGTTTCTCTGGGAACCTATAAGGATGATCCTGATTTTTCATTCGCTGCAAAATTTTCTGCACAATTTGTTCCACTCTTCATGCAGAAAAAGATTCCACGGGGAACCCTACTTAACATCAATGTTCCTGCTGTAAAGGAATCTGAGATAAAAGGAATCAAAGCTACTAAACTTAACTCATCTTATTGGGATGATGTATTTGAAGCAAGAAGGGATCCTCAAAATAAACTTTATTATTGGCTTACCGGTAAATATATTATCGGTAACCAGGATACTATTTACGATGATGTTGCAATCAATAATAATTTAGTATCGATTACTCCGATACACTACGACCTCACGAATCACGAGTTTTTCTCTGAGATCGCCGATTGGGAGTTGGATACTATCCTAAAATAAAAACAATAAAATTAATCGGAATAGGTTAAATCAATTTAGGAGAGTAGTAAAAAATGAGAATTGGAATTCTAACAGGCGGTGGTGATGTACCCGGATTAAATCCGTGTATGAAAGCAGTAGTTTATAAGGCTACTGATGCAAATATTGAAGTCCTTGGCATAAGAAGAGGCTGGGGTGGTTTACTTAATTATAATCCGGATGATCCGGAAAATTCGAGCCAGTACATTATGCCTCTTAATAAACAAAATACAAGAACAATCGATCGTTTCGGCGGAACATTTCTTCATACCTCAAGAACAAATCCGGGAAAAACAAAGTTTGACGATATTCCCTCTTTCTTGAGAGATCCGAAAGATACTGATAAATCACAAATTTTTGATTTTACTCCGCATATTCTCAGAGTTATTAAGCATCTTGGAATCGATGCTCTTATCACCATTGGTGGTGATGATACTCTCAGTTACTCAGTAAGATTGGATTCAGAGGGTTTCCCTGTTCTCTGCATACCGAAGACGATGGATAATGACGTTTTTGGAACCGATTATTGTATCGGATTTTCAACTGCAGTAACTAGAAGCGTTGATTTTATTACCAATCTTAGAACTCCAGCGGGTTCACACGAAAGAATCGCTATTGTTGAGTTATTCGGCAGAAATTCCGGCGAAACTTCCCTTATCTCAGCTTACCTTGCCGGTGTTGATAGAGCTTTAATTTCAGAGGTTCCTTTTGATCCTGAGAAATTGGCGAATTATATCATCGATGATAAGAGAAATAATCCGAGTAACTATGCCATTCTTACTATATCGGAAGGCGCTCAAATGATCGGTGGAAAAATAGTTGAGTATGGCCAGGCTGATGCTTATGGACATAAAAAACTCGGCGGTATCGGCGCAATCACAGGTGATGCTATCACGAAAATCACAGGCGCTCATATTATTTATCAGCAGGTTGCCTATTTAATGAGAAGCGGTGAGCCTGATGCTCTCGATAGAATGGTCGCTATCAGTTATGCCAATCTTGTTATCGAACAACTTCTGAAGAAGGAATTCGGCAGAATGGCAGCATTAAAAGATGGAAGATATACAACAATTCCAATAGATCAAATCTCTAAAGGAATCAAACGCGTAGATATCGACCAGTTATACGATTCTGATAAATATATTCCAAAAGTATCAAATATGTACAACAAACCAATGTTTTTATATTAGTATTCATTCTGTAATTATTTTTATTGCGCCGGATTTTATCCGGCGCAATAATTATTAATCAATGCCCGCAAATATCAATCAAAAAAAATCTTTACAACTCTTGTTTTTAATCCCAAAAGATGTTATAATTAAATAAATAATCATTGGAATTGAAATGAAATATCTCTTTACCTCTTTCGCCCTCTTTTTTTTATTCTGTCATTCATACGGTCAGGATAATTTACTATTAAGTAAATCCATCGAAAAAATTGTAAAAAAGTATAACGTAACCGGTTTGCAGGTTGCGCTTATTCTTGACGGAGCAGTAATTTATAATAGCGAGTTTGGTTATGCAAATTTAGCGGCAAATAAAATGGTTGATTCCGAAACTGCCTTCAGGATTGCTTCAATATCAAAAACTATTACTGCCACAGCAATAATGCAGCTGTATGAACAAGGTAAAATTTCGCTTGATGAGGATATAAGCAGATATCTTGGTTATAAAGTCCGCAACCCGAAATACCCCGATGATAAGATAACGATAAGAATGCTCGCAAACCATGTCTCGGGTCTGAATGACGGATGGGGATATGATGATTTTCTAAATGCTACCTACAGTGAAAAAATTCCTGACATAAAAGAACTTATTTTACCTGGCGGAAATTTTTATACAAAGGATATGTGGAAAAGTTATAAACCTGCCGGCGGTTATGTTTATTGTAACTGCGGATACGGTTTGTTGGGAACGATTATAGAGAAAGTCTCCGGCGAGAGATTTGATATATATTGCAGAAAACATATTTTTGAGCCCCTTGAAATGAAATCAAGTTTCAATGTTGATGACGTGGATATAAAAAATCTCGCAGCCCTCTACCGCAATTCAATAGCTCAGTATGACGCCTACGGATTAAAAAAAGAACCACGTGATTTATCCCGTTATGTTACTGGAACCAATGCTGCCGCTTTTTCTCCGCAGGGTGGACTAAGAACATCCGCGCTTGACCTTGCTAAATTTCTGCTTATGCACATGAACAAAGGTTCATGGAACAATAAAAAGATACTCGATGATACAACCGCATTGACCGCCCATAATTATATTTTTCCATATAGAGGATGGAAGGGTTTGAATTTTGGCAGCGGAGTTTCATTCTATTTTACCCAATCATTACTTAAAGGACAAACGCTGATTGGTCATGCCGGTGGCGCTTATGGTCTTGTAAGCGGTATGTACTTCGATAAAAACAGGAGATATGGTATCATCTTCTTTGCTAATGGCGGAAATTATGGACCGGACGAAAATGATTCTAATACTTTTGAAAGAACTTTAATGGCAGTAATGTATGATTATATCAGACCAAAGCTTAGCATAGAAAATGAAATTTTTACGGATATCGATCTACTTAAAAATATGCCTAAAGATATTTTCAGGATGCCGAAAATAAAAAAGTAGGATGGCAGCCCTTCGACTAAGCTCAGGGTGACAGATTTTTAGGATGGGCTGGATTGTATATTAAGCGCGCCCTGATGGGGCGTGATATCATAACATAGTAGGTCGACATAATAAAAGTATAACACACCGCTCTCTGAGTGATTCACTCTCGTTTAACGAGAGTGAATCGTATCGAAGAGAGCAAGAAGTTTGAAGAGAGCGGTCTGCAAGCTTCAAATGTTTTATAAGCTCTCCTCATACCTGCAAGAAAGGCCGACAAACAAATATTATCAGTTGGATTGAGTTATGGGTTATAGCTCATTATTCTGTTTTAAAAAATCACCATCAATAATCAATAACTTTACACCATTTTCTGAGATAGACCTGTGTGAACTTAATCCGTCGGAAACAACATAGGTGTCACCCTTTTTGGAGTTGAACTTTTTCCCATCCTCTAATTCCGATATAAATTCACCTTCAAGGCAATGTACTATGTGTCCTTTTTGACACCAATGGTCAGCCATATAACCTTCGGTATATTCTACGATACGCACTCTCAATCCGGGTAACTGGACTGTCTGCCAAAATGCAGAACCGGTTTCTCCCTTATATTCAACTTTTGGAACAGATGACCAATCAATTGATTGGAAGGGGATGTCGATATTATTATTCAAACTATTTTCCATAAATCATTTTAACATAGAAAATTTACTTTATTGTACTGCTATGCGCTGCTATTATTTTTCCGTTTAACCATACTCTGGTAAACCTGTTACTACCCTCAAATGGTTCTCCGGCAAATTTACCTTTGATATTAAGTTTTACAGAAACTATTGCGGTGTTGCCATAAACCTTAATGATTTGTTCACTCGGCTCAATTGAGTCCATACTGAATAACCCCGATTGATGGGCATTAAGGTCGTCAATTTTTCCTAATGATCTTCCAATGTGATCTGTAAAAATTAAGTCGTCTGAAATTAATTCATTTAATTCTTTGATGTCACTTTGGAGCATCGCATTTTGGAGACGAACTTCGAGAGCTTTAATTTCTTCTATGTGTGACATAAATAATATTTCCTTGTTGAGTTGAGTGTTTGTATTTATTGATTAATCTATAATTTATAAAGTTCCAATATACAGTTTTGTTTCATAAACAAAAGTTACCTTGTTATTTACCTGATATTTTTCGAAAAGCTGTCTCATATCATCAAAAAGCGGTTTATAATTTTCTTCATGGGGCAGTGGGGTGTATGATGAAGAATTAAGGAGTCCGCAGACAGATTCAAAATCATAATGCAAATGATGATTGAAAGTAACTTTTTTATGACAGGTAAAAAAATTAGCGGATATTTTATCAAAATCTCTATTATGCGCTGCATCCATGTAATTTTTGGCGTATTTGATCAATAAGTTTTCATATACGGAGAAGAATGGATCATTGGTATCCCTGATATTCCAGATAAGCGCTGTTTGTTTTTTAGATTTCAATATTCTATTAAATTCGATCCTTGCTTTTTCAACATCAAACCAATGGAAAGCCTGAGCGCTTAAAACGGCATCAACAGAATTGCTGTCCAGGTTAGTATGTTCGGAATCACCATTTATTGATTTATAATTCTTTTGTTCTTTCAGTGATAATTCACCGGCTTCACGCATTTCTTTGTTTGGTTCTACTCCAAAGATGGTTTTAACGTGGTCGGCAAATAATTCTGTAAACTTTCCGGTGCCGGATCCGATATCAGCAACTACAGAATCGTCTGTCAATTTAAATGTATCAATTATGTAATCTATGGATTCCATAGGATAGGTAGGCCTGTATTTTACGTAATTGCTCACGCGTATCGAAAACTTTTCTTTTGAGTCCATTGTATCCATCCTTACAGTATGAATAAAATTTATTTTAGAAAATAATAAAAATATTCATGATAAGAAATACGAAACGCTGGATGTAGCATAAAAATACTATTTGAATTACACATATTTTATTTCTTTACCGGCAGTCTCATAATAGTTTTCAGATTTTCCGGTCTGGTTTTTCTCACATCATTTAAATAAATATCATGTGTATCTCTTTCTGATGTATAACCATGTTCTTTAATAAAAGTTAACATGTTTTCTAAAGTATCGTTCATTTTTTCATAGGCGCCTTTGTGCATTACCTGTACGCATAAGCCTTCATCAAAACTTTCAAAACGGACTTTTTTAATCAGCGGGGGATCAAATTTTATTTTTACTCTTTCATATGCCTCTTCATATAATTTTTGGGTAATGTATTTTGGCTGCATGAGCATCATCACCCATTTGAAATCGCCTTTTTTCTTGCGGTTCAGGGTCCAAATAACCTCCATCGGTAAAACGCCATAATCAATATCTTTGATTTCGCGGATCATGAATTTGAGTGTGTAGGCTAAGGGGTAAAGAGTTTTTGCAGCATTCTGAAATTCATTTTCCCTTGGAGTGCCAAAACCTTCAACCATCAGAAAATTCATTTTTGGCACTTTTATAAGTTCAGGTTTTTTAACAGAGGCTGAATAAAGATTACTTAATTCTTTCTTAAAATTTATTTTTTCCATAATGTTTTTTCCATAATTAAACTTGTAAAGATTAATTTATCCCAACTAGGCATTTGTTGCATAATTTGGGTTATTTAACTTTTTTGCTAATTCGTTCAATTTGTTGTTGTGAGTATGGGTCATCCGGATTTAATTCTTTGGCCATTTTGTAATTTTCAATAGCCATTTGGATTTGCCCGTTTTTTTCATACGCAGCGGCCATTTCATTGTATGCATCGGATGATTTCGGCGTTGTTTTGAGAAAAACTTTGAAAACATTTATCGCAGCTGCATAATTGGATTTATTCATCCACATTTTCGCAATTTTATATATCTTATTTGAAAATGTGCAGATAAGTTTAAAATCATTTCTGAAGAATGTATTTGTTACATTATTAAACCTGACAGAATCGTTTACAATGTCTTCGTCATTGAATAATTCGATTTCAGTTTTAATTTTATTGTAATTATTCAAAAATTTAGATCCTTTTTTATTATCCGTAAAAAGTTCAGGGATAACGAGACTGAAATCAGATTTTTTCAATTCCTTATTCAAATCAAATTTGACCACATGTTTATAATCACGGAAGAAATATAGATAAATGATTCCTTCATTCAAATCATATATTGTAGAATACATTGTTCCTGCACCCCAATCACGCTCCTGATGCATTGTATCCATTACAGAAGTGCAAAAACTTAAGCCGGTATCAGTCCGCCCTGCAAGCAGTTTTTTGCCTTTATGATAAATAGGAATATCAATATCGTTTTCATTTTTTATCTGCGAAGGATAAAAATTAGATAGAACGTAGTATTCATTTATTCCGGTAATTAATGAGTCGCCTTCGACAACGAGGTATTTACCGGATTTATCGACGAACAAGAACATCGATGTTTCCAAACCTGATAAATTATATTGAACTAAATATTTTTTTACATCATCAACTGTAGCGCATTGTTTCATGATTATTTTCAAAAAATTCATGTTGAGCTCTTTTTTGCCTGCTGTATTATTGATGGCCATAAAATCCATCGCAAATCCATCAAATACAAGCCCTGCCTGGTTCATTCCGCCCTGAGGCCAGAAATTATCAAACCCGACATATGCGGCGCCATACTCGCCGGCTTTTCCTTTTTCAAACCAAATTCTTGTGTTTGGATTCCAATAATCTTCATTATTGCCAACCATTGTTTTGCCATGCTTGGTTATTTTAAACATACTGCAGGCAGAGGCATTTTGAGAAAGGATGAATCCATACAAAAGGATTGCAATAATAGTAAATCCGGTTATTCTTATTTTCATAGAAAAATCCGCTTATTTTAATCTTTATGCATCTTTTCTTTCATTGGTTTAGAGTAGCTGCCGGATAATGAATGCTTATCCTTTAGTTTATTCACCATCTCATACAATTTATTTTTGTATTCGACGGGGGCACCGCCGGTCTTGTAAAGTGATTGCAGTTTTGGGTATAAATCAGGAAATTCATTTTTAATAAAATCGAAGAAAACAGTTCTCGTCTTTCCTCTTAGATATAATGTTCCCGGTAAAACATAATGAACGTCAGCCTCATGTGCATTCTGATATAGAGCATCAATATTTTCGTGAGTGTCGGTAAGATAGGGGATTATAGGCATAAAATGCAAACCAACAGAAGCATTTGTCTTCCGGAAAGTTTTTAACATCTCAAATCTTTTAATTGATTTGGAGCCAAAAGGTTCTATCTTTTTTCGGATTGTTTCATCCATACTTGTAATAGTTGCGGCAATATTAATATAAGTTATTCTGGAGAGTTCATCTATTAAATCATAATCCCTGAGTACAAGATCAGATTTCGTGGAAATAATTGCCGGAGTTTTATATTTAATCAACAGCTTTAATACTTCCGGCATTAGCTTATGATCCGCCTCAGCAGGCTGATAACTGTCGGTAACGCCGCCGATATTAATAACTTCCCGTTTCCATTTTTTGCTGCTCAGTTCTTTCTCGAGCTTCTCAATTATATTTGTTTTAATATAAACAGAATCGGTATATTTTCCATTCTCAAGAAAATCGTTTGTGTAAATTGCGTAACAATATTTACAACCATGCCTGCAATTGCGATATATATTTAAATCCCAACCGTATGGAATTTTACGTTTAAGTTCATTTAGCGCAGTAGAGCATTGGATTTCTCTGTATTCCGGTTTTGTATTCACTTTATAATTCTCTTCTTTATCTCATAAAAATATTCAACGCATTTGTTCTCTGTTTCAGTGCGCTCTGAAACGGTTACAGGAAATAATTCTGTCCGTAAATCGCGGTATAGTTGAATACATCTTTCCATTGAGGAGATTATCGAATCAGGAGTGTATTGTGGAACTGTATCTTTTAATCTCTTTATGTCATAATCCGAAAAAGTTTGTTCCACTTTACGAAGTCCGCGGGGCAGTTGTTTGTTTTTTATTTGTAAAAGGGGGGAGATAACAGTTAATCTTAAAAACGATATTGCATCTATTGCCTCAAAATATTCTCCTCTTCCAAGTTTTAAAGAAATATAGTGGATCCATGTCCAGAACCTGTCCGCCAACCATTGAAAATCGAGCTCTGGCCACTCAGCTTTACTGTTTTCAATTATACTCTTAATACTGCCGTTTCTATCGAACAGAATTACCGGATTTTCCACACGTTGAATCAATTCTTCGGGAGTAATAAATTTTATATCAACATGAAACAAAGGATCATTGTACAGACAGATAAGAAGCCTTCTTTCACCGACATGATCTCCCGTAAAAGCATTTAGCAAATTTCCGAAGTTTTTTGCATAACTCATCATCTGATTTGGGTCGGAAGAAATTTGTTGTTCGGTGATTAATACTAAATCAAGATCGGAGAACTCATCAATTTGATTTGTTATCATTGATCCCCCGGCAGCAAGACCAATCACATTTAGGTCATCCCTAATTGTTGAAATTACCCCTTCTATAAATCTATTATGCATTGCCTTTCTGTTTTATCAATAGAAATATCAATTAAGACTTTGGAACCTGGAACCTGAAACAAGGAACATTGAACATTGAACATTGAACTCTAAAATAATTCTCTGTATTTCTTAACCATTAATTCTGCATTAAGTATTGCGCAGCCTGCGGCGCCTCTAATCGTATTATGTGATAAAACCACAAATTTATAATCGAATAAGGGACATTCTCTCAACCTGCCCACAGAGGCAGCCATACCATTTTCCAAATTTCTATGGATTTTTGGTTGTGGATAATTTGGTTTATCAAAATAATAAACCGGATGCTTAGGGGCAAAGGGCAGAATAAGTTGTTGAGGTATTGATGTATAATTTCTCCATGCAGAAATGATTTCTTCCTTTGCGGCCGTTTTTGTAAGTTTAACTGATACACATTCGGTATGTCCATCTATCACCGCAACGCGGTTGCAATGGGCGCTTATTTTGAACTTTGCAAACTCTACTTTGCTATTTCTCAAATCCCCAAGTATTTTGAGAGGTTCAATTTCCATTTTACCTTCTTCATCGCCGATATAGGGAATAACATTATCTATAATATCAAGGCTTGCAACTCCAGGATAGCCGGCTCCGCTGATTGCCTGCATTGTAACTACGTTTACCGCTTCGAGTCCGAAATTATCGAGAAGCGGTTTCAGAGCCATACACAAACCAATAGTTGAACAGTTTGGATTTGTAATGATGGCGCCCTTTCCATATTTCTGGTGTTTAACCAGATCAAGGTGATCGGGATTTATATCCGGAATTAATAAGGGAACATCATCGAACATTCTATGATTTTTTGAATTGGAAATTACAATAAATCCATTCTCCGCAAAGTTCGATTCTATCTCGCCCGCTACCTTAGAGTCAAGGCCAGAGAAAACTATTTTACAATCCAGGTTTGGTTCGCATGGTCTAACCATCATATTACCGATTTTCTCAGGAAGGGGATATGGTAAAACCCAATTTACCGCCTCGGAATATTTTTTATCCTGAGATCTTTCCGATGCTGCCAGTTCCGTAATTTCGAACCATGGATGATTTTGTAAGAGATTTACAAACATCTGTCCAACGCTTCCGGTTGCTCCCAATATTCCAACTTTTATTTTCTTTTCCATATTTTATTATTTCTCCTTGTCAGTAAAAAATTCATCATGAATAGCGATGATAGATTCTTTTAGATCTTTTTGCTTAACAATAAAATAAATAGCCACCTCAGATGCGCCCAGAGAAATCATTTCGATATTTATTTTTTTCTCGGCTACTGCGCTGAAAAGCTTTGCTGCTAATCCCGGTGTGCGGTCTATACCAATGCCGACAACTGCGATTACTACCTCGTCATCCCTGTGCTCAACAGATTCAATAACGCCATTCTCCATGCTTTTAAGCGCGTTATAGCTTATTGCTGAATTTTTTTTATCGATGAGTAAATTTATACAGGTCTGAGATGTAATAATAGAATAAATATTTACACCCAGCTGTGAAAGCCTGCTTCCAATTTCTGAAATTATACCGGGTTTTGAACCTACGCCGGAACCCTCGATTTTCATGACAGAAATATTCTCGTTGTAAGTTACGCTTTTTATTACTGTCTCTTTTTGATGTTCATTAGCGCAAACTTCGGTACCAA
>Ga0351884_1158_pt1 | contig 17825 bp, 17 predicted proteins | sample BONcelFGM3001F15_FD_206773 | JGI IMG/M metagenome (GOLD analysis project Ga0351884, IMG submission 206773) | Enriched cells from coal bed in the Powder River Basin, Montana, United States - BONCAT cells FGM rep3 HSBNCT.FGM.300.1.F15 ...
TGTCCAAGCGCCTGGGGCTTGCAGAAGGCACCAAAATGCCGGTGACCGTTCTCGAATACTGCTACAAGTCGGACGAACTCGGAGACCCCATGATCAACGAAACCCATATCGCGGCCCTGGGCCTTGCGACCAAAGAAGAGATGCAAAAAATCGCGGACTATTCCCTTAAAATCAACGACATTATGACCGGATATTTAAAGCAGTTCGGCATAGAACTCATCGATTTCAAACTGGAGTTCGGCCGCTTCCACGGCCAGATCATCCTGGCGGACGAGATTTCGCCGGATACCTGCCGCTTCTGGGATTCAAAAACAGGCGAAAAACTGGACAAAGACCGTTTCAGGCGCGATCTCGGGCAGGTGGAAGACGCATACCAGGAAATCCTGAAAAGACTTATGGGGGAATAAAAAAACAGATGCGATTATCCAAAGAGTATGCATATGAGCGTATCAAGCCGGCGGACGACGTCATGCATGAGGAATGCGGCGTCTTCGGCATTTATATGAACGATAAAACCTACGACCCGGCCGAAGCCGCGTACTTAGGGCTGTACGCGCTCCAGCACAGGGGGCAGGAGAGCGCGGGCATCGCGGTGGCGGACGGATCGGGCATACGCGTCCACAAGGGCATGGGCCTGTGTGCGGAGGTCTTCCGCAATTCGCTGGGGAGCCTTTCGGGCGGGCATATAGCCATCGGGCACGTGCGGTATTCCACCTGCGGGGACAGCGCGGTAGAGAATTGCCAGCCCATCGTCCTTTCCTACCGGAAAGGCAAGCTCGCGATGGCGCACAACGGCAACCTCGTCAACTGCGAGATTCTGCGGAACAGGCTGGTGGATGAGGGCATGATATTCCAGACGACACTGGATACCGAGGTGATGGCCGCGCTGATCGCGCGCTTTTCCAAGCTCGGCCTTATCGATGCCATCACCAGGATGATGAAGATGGTGCGGGGCGCCTACGCGCTCACCATCATGACGGAAGACGCGCTGATCGGCGTGCGCGATCCCAGGGGGGTCCGTCCGCTTGCGCTCGGAAAACTGGACGACAACTACGTGCTGGCTTCCGAATCCTGCGCTTTTGACGCGATCGACGCGGAATTCGTTCGGGACATCCGCCCGGGCGAGATCGTGGTGATCGGCAAAGACGGGCTGAAATCCTTCCAGGCGCAGGCAAGCCGGGAGACGGCGCTGTGCATATTCGAATACGTGTATTTCGCGCGGCCCGACTCGGATATAGACGGGATCAGCGTGTACCGTTCGCGGGAAGCCATGGGCATCCGCCTGGCCAAGGCCTATCCGGTATGTGCCGACCTGGTGGGGGGCGTGCCCGATTCGGCGACGCCCGCGGCCACCGGCTACGCGGCGCAGAGCGGCATACCGTTTGCCAAGCTTCTGGCCAAAAACCGGTATGTGGGGCGCACATTCATCCAGCCCAGCCAGTCCCTGCGCGAGCGGGGCGTCAAACTCAAGCTCAACGCCATGAAGCGGATCGTGCACGGCAAAAAACTGGTGCTGGTGGACGATTCCATCGTGCGGGGCACCACCAGCAAAAAAATTGTGGAGATGCTCAAGCTTGCGGGCGCAAGGGAAGTACATATGAGGATCAGCTCGCCCCCGGTCAAATTCCCGTGTTATTTCGGGATAGACACCCCGTCGCACGAAGAACTGATCGGCGCCAAAAAATCGGTGGAAGAGATCCGGCGGGTGATCGGCGCGGATTCCCTCAATTACTTAACGGTGGAAGACCTTTTAAAAACGGTGGAGGGCGCCGGCTGCAATTTCTGCGTAGGCTGTTTCAGCGGGGAATATCCCGTGGACATAGAAAAGGCAAACAAAGAGACCGAAAGCATGAAGCTTTCGGCGGAGGAATAAAAGGAGGGCTCAAATTTGGCAATCACGTATAAGGATGCGGGCGTGGACGTGGAAAAGGGCTATGAAGCCGTCAAACTGATGCGCGAATATGTCGAAAAAACGTTCGACAAGCACGTGCTGACCGGGCTCGGGAGTTTCGGCGGCATGTACGATATCGGGGGAGGCAATGTGCTGGTCGCGGGCACGGACGGTGTGGGCACCAAATTAAAGGCGGCCTTCGCGATGGACAAGCACGACACGGTGGGCGTCGACTGCGTGGCCATGTGCGCCAACGACGTTGTTTGCCAGGGCGCGCGGCCCTTGTTTTTTCTGGATTACGTCGCGACGGGGGAACTCGAGCCCAAGGTGATCGCGGATGTGGTAAAGGGCGTGGCGGATGGCTGCCTGCAGGCCGGATGCGCGCTGATCGGCGGGGAGACCGCCGAGATGCCGGGGTTTTATCCCAAAGGCGAATACGACCTCGCGGGCTTCTGCGTCGGGATTGTTAAAAAAGATAAAATCATCAACGGAAGCAATGTAAAAGAAGGCAACGTGATCATCGGGCTCCCGTCCTCGGGCATCCATTCCAACGGTTTCTCCCTGGTCCGCAAATTGTATTCCATGGACCCCGTTATCCTGTCCCGCCATGTGTATTCCATGGAACAGCAGTTAGGGGAGATATTGCTTACCCCCACGGTGATCTATGTTAAAACCGTTCTTGACCTGATCGAAAAATTCAACGTACGGGGCATCGCCCATATCACGGGGGGCGGGTTTGTAGAAAATATCCCGCGCATACTCCCCAAGGGGCTTTCGGCCAAGATCAAGCTGGGCAGCTGGAAAATCCCGTCGGTATTCGAATTCCTTCTGCAGGACGCGCAGCTGTCCGATGAACAGGCGTTTAACACCTTCAACATGGGGATCGGCATGGTGCTCATTGTAGACGGGCCCGAAGCGGACGCCGTTGTTAAGGAAGTCAGGAGCGAAGGCAACCGGGCCCATGTCATCGGCATTGTTACCCGGGGGGACGGAGGCGTTGAGCTATGCCGCTGACCCGCTGCGCGGTGATGGTCTCGGGAGGGGGAACCAACCTGCAGAGCCTCATCGACAGCCGCCTTCCCGCCAGTATCGTGTGCGTCATATCCTCCAAAGAGGGGGCGTACGCGCTAAAAAGGGCCCAAAAAGCGGGGATTGAAACCCGCGTCATCCAAAGAAAAGAGTATAAAACAAAAAAGGATTTCGACCGGGCAAACCTTGAAGCGCTGCGCGAATGCGGCGCCCAGTTCGTGGTGCTGGCCGGTTATATGCAGATACTGGGGGAAGAGCTGGTAAAAGCATTCAAAAACCGCATCATCAACATCCATCCCGCGCTCATCCCCTCTTTTTGCGGCATGGGATATTACGGCCTGCACGTGCATGAGGCCGTTTTAAATTACGGCGCAAAGGTCACGGGCGCGACCGTGCATCTGGTGGACGGCGGGGCGGATACCGGTCCCATCATCCTGCAGGAAGCGGTAAGCGTGCTGCCGGGGGATACCCCGGAGGCGCTGCAGCAGCGGGTGATGGAGGCAGAGCACAGGCTGCTGCCCAGGGCTGTCCGGCTGATGAGCGAAGATAAACTATCGGTCGCGGGCAGGACCGTAACGATTAAGGAGGATGCAATGGCAAAAAGAGCGTTTTTAAGTGTGTTTGACAAAACGGGGATCGTGGAGTTTGCAAAGGGCCTTGCGGCATTGGATTTCGAAATTCTTTCCACCGGGGGCACCCAGCGGGAGCTTGAAAAAAACGGCGTTGCGGTGACGAACGTCTCGGATATCACCGGGTTCCCGGAATGCCTGGACGGGCGGGTCAAGACCCTGCATCCCAAGATACACGCCGGCCTGCTGGCCATGCGTAGCAACCCTGAGCATATGGAGCAGATCAAAGCGCTGGATATCGCACCCATCGACGTGGTCGCGGTCAACCTGTACCCCTTCAAGCAAACCATCATGAAAGACGGCGTCACCCTTAAAGACGCGGTGGAGAACATAGACATCGGCGGGCCCACCATGCTGCGCGCGGCGGCCAAGAACTGGCAGGACGTGGCGGTGGTGGTGGACAGCGCGGATTACGAAAAGGTGATCGACGAAATCACATTGAACGGGCAAGTCACGCAGGAGACCAAGTTCACCCTGGCCGCCAAGGTTTTTCAAAACACCGCGGCCTACGACGCGCTGATCGCGCAGTACCTGCGTGAACAGACGGGGGATACGTCCTATCCGGAAAAGCTTACATTGACCTATGAGCGTGTGGCCGACATGCGCTACGGCGAAAACCCGCACCAGACGGCCAGCTTTTACCGCGAGCCCCTGCCCGTGCTGGGCAGCCTGGTGAACGCCAGGCAGCTTGGTGGCAAAGAGCTTTCCTTCAACAATATCAACGACGCGAACGGCGCGCTCGATACCCTGCGCGAGTTCGACGGCATCACGGTGGTGGGTTTAAAGCATGCCAACCCCTGCGGCGTGGGCACGGCGGACACCGTTTTCAATGCCTATATGAAAGCCTATCGATCCGACACGGTCTCCATCTTTGGCGGGATCGTGGCCTGCAATTCGGAAATCGACAGCGCGACGGCTGCGGAGATGGCCAAGATCTTTTTGGAGATCGTCATCGCGCCATCCTATACGCAGACCGCGCTTGATATCCTGTGCGCGAAAAAGAACCTCCGTGTGCTGGAACTGCCGGATATCGCGGCCAAACGCATGGAAAACAGCAAAGACGCCAAAAAAGTGCTGGGCGGCCTGCTGGTGCAGGGGTCGGACAACAAACTGTACGAGGGCGAATGGAAAACCGTCACTAAACGGGAGCCCACGGCGCAGGAAAAACGCGACCTCGACTTTGCGTTCCGCGTGGTTAAGCACATAAAATCAAACGGCATCGCCATCATAAAAGACAGCGCGACCGTGGGGGTCGGCCCGGGGCAGACCAACCGCATCTGGGCGGCCCAGATTGCCATCGAGCGCGCGGGGGACAGGTGCAAAGGGGCGGTCATGGCGTCGGACGCGTTTTTTCCCTTCGACGACTGCGTGGAAGCGGCGGCAAAGGCCGGCGTCACGGCCATCATACAGCCGGGCGGCTCCATCCGGGACGAGGATTCCATTAAAAAGTGCGACGAATATGGCATCGCGATGGTTTTCACAGGCATACGGCATTTCAAACATTAAAGGACGTGAAAGAATGAAGATTTTAGTGGTCGGCGGCGGAGGCCGCGAACATGCGGTCATATGGAAGATCAGGCAAACACACCCGAAGGCGCAGATCTACTGCGCGCCGGGGAACGGCGGCATTGCGGATATGGCCGAATGCCTGCACATACCGGTAACGGACGTGCCCGGCGTGGCCGCATGGTCCCGGCGGCATTTTATAGATCTGGTCATCGTCGCGCAGGACGATCCCCTGGCCCTTGGGATGGTGGACGAGCTATTAAAAAACCGTATCCGCACCTTCGGCCCTACGCGCGCCTGCGCGCAGATCGAGTGGAGCAAAAGCTATTCCAAGGAACTGATGAAAAAATACAATATCCCCACCGCGGGATTTGAGGCGTTTGACCGCGCCGGGGACGCATACGCCTATCTGGAGTCGGCGGTTTATCCCACCGTTGTCAAGGCGGACGGGCTTGCGCTCGGAAAGGGCGTCATTATCTGTGAAGACAAGGAGCAGGCCCGGGACGCGATCCGCCAGATCATGGAGGATAAAAAGTTCGGCAGCGCGGGCGACCGGGTGGTCATAGAGGAGTTCATGACGGGGCCGGAGGTATCCATCCTGGCCTTCTGCGACGGAAAAACCATCCGTCCCATGCTCTCCGCGCAGGACCACAAGCGCGCGTTCGACGGGGACCACGGCCCTAACACAGGCGGCATGGGCGCCTTCTCGCCTTCGCCGAAATATACAAAAGAGGTGGAGGAGGAAGTGATGCGCACCATCATCTGCCCCACCGTGGAGGCGCTGCGCGCGGAAGGGCGCGTCTTCAAGGGCGTCATCTTTTTCGGGCTGATGCTCACCCGGGAAGGGCCCCGTGTGCTGGAATACAACGCCCGCCTGGGCGACCCGGAAGCGCAGTCGGTGTTTATGCTGCTAAAGACCGATCTTCTGGATATCATGGAAGCCTGCATAGACGGCAGGCTTGATGAAATCGAACTCGAATTCGAACCGGGCAGCGCGGTCTGCGTGGTCATGGCGTCGGGCGGCTATCCCGGACCATATAAAAAGGGTATTCCCATTAAGGGTCTTGCGGATGTAGACGGGGACGTTGTGGTTTTCCACGCTGGAACGAAAAAAGAAGACGGAGCCCTGGTCACGGCGGGCGGCCGCGTGCTGGGCGTCACCGCACGGGGGGAGGATATCCCCGCGGCGCGAAAAAAGGCATACGCCAATGTGGAGAAAATTCATTTCGAAGGCGCGCAGTACAGAAGGGACATCGGGATCAAATAAGAAAAATCAAAAAGGCTTTCCTTGCGGAAAGCTTTTTTTCTTGCTCTATAATTTTGCCGTGTCTCAAGGCTCCCTCTGTCGAGGGAGCTGCCGGCGAAGCCGGCTGAGGGAGAGAAATTCTTACCATAGTGTCCCTCTCATGTTTTTATCCGCTTCCATATAAAAGGTAAGGAATACCGTAGTGTCATTCAGAGGAGCGTAAGCGACGTGGAATCTCAGCCTTGCCCTGCTTAAAATCCTCTCCGTTCGTTTCCAAACTCCAAATTAATGCCCCGGTATGCGCAGCCCCGCCCTGTCATTCTGAACGAAGTGAAAGAATCTAAGCTTGCTCGCGCTTTAACCTGCTTGCTTGCACTCAAATCTCCAAATTCATGCTTGTATCCCCAAAACCAAACTGTCATTCTGAACGCAGTGAAGAATCTCAAAACACTCGCGCTTAAAAAATCTTCCCTGCTCGCACCCAAACCCCCAAATTCATGCCTGTATCCCCAAAACCAAACTGTCATTCTGAGCGAAACGAAGAATCTCATAACACTCGCGCTTTAAAAACAAGGAATCCAATAGTGTCATCTTTTTTGCAGCGGGGTAGCCTTCCCCTTGAGGGGAAGGTGGCGCATAGCGCCGAATGAGGTGTCGTATAATCCTGCTTGCGCTGAAAAATCCTCCTGCTCGTTCCCAAATACCCTCGTAGCTAAACCCTGTCATTCTGAACGAAGTGAAAGAATCTAATCCCGCCCGCGCCCAAACCTTCTTTTCATCCCTGATTTCTCGGCTGTTCTTTTAAAGCAGTATTTAAAAAACAATATCCTTGGTATTGTACTTTAACTATAGTGATATTTTTTTGTCAGAGAGGGCGAGGGAAGTTCCGATCCTCCCCTTTCGCCCTCTCCGACACCTCTCCCGTAACCCCTTCAAGTCGGCCCCTGGCGCGGGGATTCCTTTTAGAGAATTATAACATAAATGGAATTATATAAGTTATATTAAGGAGGAATAACAAATAAAATGTCGAAATTGTAAGAAATGATATTTGAGATTGGATTTATTTAATTATGAAAAAAAATGATGATTATATAAAAATGATGATAGAATTTTCATCAAAAGTATCAAAGGAACCTCAAAGTTATATAAATAGTTATGTGGCGTATCTTGATATACTGGGCTTTAAGGAAATAATAAGGCAAAGGTCCGAAAAAGATATAAAAAACATATATGATGAAATAAGATTCATTGCATCTATATACTGTGAGACTGATTTATTTGATTTATCTAATGAAGTACGAAAGAATTTAAATATATCTTTTTTGTCGGATAGTATAATTATTAATATACCTAAGAATATCCCATACGCTTTTTCTGGTCTGGTAGCATTCTGTTTGAATGTACAATTCAAATTGATTGGATTAAAAAAACTAGTATTGATTAGAGGGGCGATTAGTCAAGGAAATTTTTTTAGATACTATGATAGTAAAACCGGAGCAGTAATTATTTTTGGAGATAGTGTTGTCGATACTCATAGGTTAGAAGATAGAGAAGCCGTTTACCCCAGAATAATTCTTGATGAAACCCTTAATAAATTGGCATTAAATGAGTTATCCGGGGGCAATCTTTCAATTTTAAAAAATTTTATTAAAAAAGATGAAGATAACTATTTCATTCTGGATTATATGAAAATGCGAATGGATTTTGGAAATGATATAAATACAAAATGTACACAAATTAAAGAATATATTCAATCAGAACTAATAAAACAGACAGACGAAAAAATATTACATAAACTTGAATGGTTGAAAAAGTATTTCAATTCAACAATTAAAGAATCGAATTATTTTTTAAATAATAACACGGTAGATGAAATGATTATTATATAGTTAAGAAAATTAATTGTTTTATTAAAACCTTAAACTTTAATCAAATAAAACTACTTCTATTCCATCTTCTCTTCCTGCGTTTTGTCGTAAAAATGCTGCAAAATATCCTTTCGGGTCACAATGCCTATAAACAGCCCGCGGTCGTCGGTCACGGGCACAAAGTTCTGGTTCATCGCGGTCAGAAGAAGGTCTTCGATCTCGGCGTTCACGTTGATGGGGGCGTTCTGCCGCCCCTGCGGGATGTCGCGCACCGACACCTTTTCGCCGTTATGAATGTCGCAGGCGTCCTTGTCCAGTACGGCCCACAGCAAATCGCCCTCGCTCAGGGTCCCGGCGTAGCTGCCCGCGCTGTCAATGATGGGGATGGCGGAATACCCCGAATGCTTCATTTTTTCCAGCGCCTGGCGCAGGGTATGGGTTTCGGACAGATAGGCAATCTCGCTTTTAGGCTTCATAAAAAAAAGTATATTCATAAGGCTCCCCTTGCTTTGGTTTTGCGTTGGCCGGTGAAAGGTGCGACCTTGATTTTCCCGTCTCTATCATAGCATATCCGCCCCCGGCGAATCAACCGGAATATGAAGTTTATATTAAATTTCATTTACGATTTTTAAAAAGAAAGGTGAGGGCCAAAGAAAAACTAACAAAACCAACATGCAGAGCATTTTAACATGAATGCTTTTTAAAATTCAAGACGTATCCTTTAAGGAATCCCCGCGCCAGGGGCCGACTTGAAGAGAAAAAGGAGTGACCGCCGCCGGAGGGCGGATGAAGGGAACGCAGTTTTCACTGAGCATGAGGTAAGCGCGAGCGCAGACCCAAGAAACAAACAATCACGAAGCGCGAACCCATAGTGAAGTGGGAGGGGGTATCGGAGGATCGGAACTTCCCTCGCCCTCTCTGACAAAAAAATTCGCATAACGATAAAGAACAGTCTGCTGTTTGCTGTTTTTAAACCAATTCTTAAATAACAGATATATCAATACCTTTTCGCAAAAAGACTCAGCTTAAAAATCTACGGTTGTTGATCAGCGCCTGATATTTAAAAATATCAATGCTGGTCTTTAATAGAGCCAAAAGAAAAAGCGCCCGTCCATTGGCGGGCGCTTTAAGGCCGCTCTTAGGTATCTTCAGATGAACTCAACAAACTGTACCGTGTAGCCGTCCGGGTCCTGCACGTAAATAAACCGTGTGTGCGGATTGGGCTGGTAAGGCCCGCTTTCAATCTTGATCCCCTTCGAATGGATGAAATTCATGGTGTCGTCCAGGGATTTCGTTACAAATCCAAGGGAGAACCCGTCGCAGGACGCGTCTTTCCCTTCCTTTTTATTGCAGATCAGTTCCACCTGCGTGCTGCCTTCCCCCAAAAAAACGATTTCCATATCATCGGTGGGAGAAAACCGCCTCATGAGTTTCAGGTCCACAATGGTCTCGTAAAACGCCAAAGACGCCTCCATATCCTTCACCTGCAATGTAGTCCAGCAAAATTTCATTTCCAAATCCTCGCTTTTTTTGATTTCTTTTAAATAGAATAACCTTTTTATTTTATAAAATCCCCATGTTTAAGGCTCCATTGTGCCGCTTTTATGAAAAGTATAACACAAAACCGGGCGGTAAGGATAGGCGTTTCCCGCCGCTATCCCAAATATTACAAATATATTAAATATATTAAATTTGATTGACAGAGCTCGTTTCCTGTTATAAAATGAGGCTAACCTTAAAAAAAATACAAACTTATGGTGAATTATTGTGAAAAAGCGAGTTTTTGATAGGATCAAAGAGCAGCCTCCCCAAACGCACAGGAAGGTCAAACGGAGATTTCAGTCCGCGGAATCGGCGGCGGCTGCGAAGCCGGCACCGCAAAAACTGCGGCTGCGCAAAAGGAATCTTGCCTTTATCGCAGTGGCGGTCGTCTTTGCATTAAGTATCCCGCTCATCTTTGCGACCGCGGCCAACACCAACGAAGTTGCGAAAATAGAAGGAATCAACATGGAAGCGGCAGCCAGCCAGACGCCCGAGCCGACGCTAGACCCCGCAACGCTGACCGCGACCACCGAAGGCGAACTCACGTCCGATCTGACCGAGCACGAGGTCATAGCCGAACCGACGCCCGAACCCACCCCCACGCCCGAACCGGAGCCGGTATATAAGGTTTTATCTTCAGGTATGACGGATGAGTTCGTAAAAGTCATCCAGCAGCGGCTGATGGACCTGGATTATATGGGTCAGGACGAACCAACCGCCCTCTTCGGGCCCATCACCACCCAGTCGATCGAATATTTCCAGCGCAAGATGGGCCTGCCCATAGACGGCGTCGCGGGTATTGAGACCCAGCAGCTTCTCTTCTCGGACAGCGCCAGGCGTTACACGGTGTCCGAAGGCGCGGGCGGCCCGGACGTGCAGTCCATACAGGAGCGCCTTAAGGAACTGGGCTATTCGGTATCGGCCGACGGCTCGTTCGGACCGGCCACCACCAAGGCGGTCAAATACTTCCAGCGGATGAACGGCCTTGCGGACGACGGCAATGTAGGCAGCGGGACGCGTGAAGCCCTGTATTCCCGGAATGCCGTGCCCTCTCTTGAATACATCAAGGCCCGGGAAGACGCGCAAAGCGGAAATACGGGCGGTTCCTCGGGCGGCGGCGCTTCCTCGGGCAGCAGCGATTCCTCGGGTGGCGGCGCTTCCACCGAAGCGCCCGCGGCGAACCCGGGCAGCGTGGAGTCCTTTGTGAACGCGGCGCTGGCGCAGATGGGCAAGAGCTATGTGCTGGGCGGCAAAGGTCCCGACGTGTTCGACTGCTCGGGCCTGGTGTTCTACGCGCTCAAGGCCAGCGGAAACGGCATCAGCTACATGACGTCCTACGGCTGGGCGGACGCGGGCCAGTATACCCGCATCGGCTCCATGAGCGAGCTCAGGAGGGGAGACGTGGTATGCGTCAACGGCCATGTGGGCGTCTACCTGGGCGACGGGCAGATTGTGCACGCATCCTCCAGCAACGGCAAGGTCGTTATCGCAAGCAATGTATTCAATTCTTCCTACTGGACGGGCAAATTTATCTGTGGCAGAAGGCCCCTGTAAAAAGATAAGAAATCAAAAGGCGGAACAAACGTTCCGCCTTTTGATTTCTTAAACATCATTTTGGAGCGGCGGAGCCAGTCCCTTCTGTTCGTGGACAGCGCCTACCGGCAGCTCTGTTATTTCATTACCAAACTGTCAGAAGTTTCGACCGTCAAACCGCCGGTGTGCGATCCCTCCGGTCCCGGGATGGAGCAGGCGGGCAAGCCCCCCCGCGACATAGAGTCCTGCCGTCCCTGTGCACCAAGCGGGATTCAGCGGGCTATTCCCGGTCCCGTTTCGGGTATCGTATATACTTTTTCCATCCCCGGCGCCTGTTTCACGCCGAAGGGCAGCGGGTCCATGCTGGATTCCTGTATGGTGGTGGTGGCCGCAAAAACCTGGGCGTTTTTATAAATGTTCGTATAATACCCCGGATATTCCACCCGGATGGTGTATCTGGAATAAGGAACGATCACACTGGTCGCAAGCAGTGAATATTTTATTGCCGGCGCGCTCAGCGCAACCGTCTCGGTATTCCCGTCCACGCCCGTGACCAGCACCTTCTGAGTCTGGGGCGCGCCGCCGTCCTCGCTGTATATCATCACGGTCGCCTTTGCGAGCGGCTCTTCGCTGGAAGCGGATAGTACCCGCACCCGCAGAAATCCGTTCTGCATCTCTATGTTTTGCGCCGGCGGCGCCTTCTGCGCCTCTGGAGGGTCTTTGTATATCAGCATGCGGCAGGCCTCCTTTCAATTGGATATAATGTTCTTATTTTGACTCTTCCCGTATCTATCCGTTATAGCCGGCAACGATCGCCGGCAGCACGCAATTGTTCATGGTATTATTCTATTGAAAACAGCATGGTTTTGCTCCGGTACGGGGCATCTTTTTTTACCTTATTTTTACTTTCCAAAAGAACTTTGCTATGTTATATTTAACTTTGGAACAATTGATAAAGAGGGGGGATATGAATGGAGAAGATCATAGAGGTCGACGGCCTTGCAAAAGAATTTAAAGATGTCAAAGCTGTCCGCGGGATCGATTTTTATGTGGATGCGGGCACGCTTTTTGCGTTCCTCGGCCCCAACGGAGCAGGCAAATCCACTACCATAGACATAATCTGCACCCTGCTGGAGCCCGACGCGGGCAGCGCCGTTGTGAACGGTTACCGGCTGGGCAAAGACGACGCAAAGATCCGTTCGAGCATTGGCGTAGTGTTCCAGGACAGCGTGCTGGATTCGCTGCTGACGGTGCGGGAGAACATGGAGATGCGCGCAGGCCTGTACGGTCTGCGGGGCGCGGAACTTGCTAAATCCATTAAAAAGGCGGCGCGCGCCGCCGGGGTGGAGGAGTTTTTGAACAGGCGCTACGGCAAACTATCGGGCGGGCAGCGCCGGCGGGCGGATATCGCCCGTTCCCTGGTGCACACGCCTAAAATACTCTTTTTGGACGAGCCGACCACCGGCCTGGACCCGCAGACCCGCAAAAGCGTCTGGGAGACCATCCGCGCGCTGCAGCGGGAAGAGGGGGTTACGGTCTTTATGACAACGCATTACATGGAAGAAGCCGCGAACGCGGACTACGTCGCGGTGATAGACAAAGGCGCCCTCACGGCAAAAGGAACGCCTGCGGCGCTCAGGGAAGCGTACAGCAGCGACACCCTGCGCCTCTCCCCGCTCGATACGCAGGTAGTGCAGAATATTTTATACCAGCTTGGCTTTGAATACGTTGTGAACACCGCCCGCATCGATGTCAAACTCGGCAAGACGATGGACGCGCTGCCCATATTGAAACATGTGGAGAGCCATCTTTTGGGGTTCGAAGTCTTAAGCGGCAGCATGGACGACGCCTTTATCGCCATAACGGGAGGGAGTGTGAGGGAATCATGATTTGGAATGTGGCCAAAAGAAGCCTCCGGCTGTATTTCAGGGACAAAACATCGGTGTTTTTCTCCCTGCTCGCGGTGCTCATAATCATCGGGCTATATGTTTTATTCCTGGGCGATGTCATCCAGGGCGATTTAAAGGGCCTTCCGGGCACCCGTTTTCTGATGGACAGCTGGATCATGGCCGGCCTGCTGGGCGTGGCCTCCATCACCACCACCATGGGCGCGTTCGGCATTATGGTGGATGACCGGTCCAAAAACATCCTGAAGGATTTCTCGGCGTCCCCCATCAAACGCTCCACGCTGGTGGGCGGGTATCTTGTCGGTACATTCATAATCGGGATGATAATGAGCCTCATAACGTTCGTATTCGCGGAACTCTATATCGCCGCCTACGGGGGCGATCTGGTCACGCCGCTTGAGTTCGCCAGGATTTTCGGCATCATGGTTCTTTCCGTGTTTTCCAGCGGTTCCATCGTATTTTTGATCGCGACCTTCATCCGGAGCGCAAACGCGTTTGCCACGGTCTCCACCATACTGGGCACGCTGATAGGTTTCCTTACCGGAATCTATATCCCCATCGGCAGCCTGCCCGAGGGCGTGCAGAACGTTGTCAAGGTGTTCCCGGTTTCCCATGCCGGCGCGCTTTTCCGCCAGGTGATGATGGAGCGGCCGCTGGATCAGGTTTTTGCGGGCGCGCCCGCGGATGCGGTTTCTAACTTCAAGCTCTCCATGGGTGTGGTCTATAAATTCGGCGACCAGCTTACCACCCCGCTGTTCAGCATACTCGTGCTGGCCGCGACCGCCGTGGTGTTTTATGCGCTGGCAACGCTCAGCATTTCAAGGAAAAGAAGGTAAAAAAAGACGCCCCCGGGGGCGTCTTTTTTTTTGTTCAATACGGTTTTTTGTCGGCCAGCCAGCCGAGCTGTTCCCAGTGCCTGCGGTCGGTTTCGTTCCAGGTGTTTTTTTTCATCATCCCGCGCATGATGAAAAAGAAAAACCGGGTGAAAAGGGGCGCGGGCATCCTGTCCGCATTGCGGACGGCGCGGACGGTCTTTGCCGCCAGCCTCGCGGCCTGCGCTTGCATCTTTGCCTTGTTTTTTTCGGACACTTCATCCCAATTCATGGCGGAGACCGCCTTTTTGAATAAATAGATCCTTTTAACGCCCCAGAACGCAAGGCTGTTTTTCATGGTTTTTGCGGTATGGTTAAGCCCCGCGCCCGCGGTCGTGCAGAACGCCAGCCCCACCTTGCCGAACATCGCCGGGTCGGGGCGGTGGGACATCCACATGTAGCACAGATGGTCGAGAAAAGATTTCATCGCGCCCGTAACGTCCATCGCGTACACAGGGGAGGCCAGCACGACAACGTCCGCCGCCTTGACGGCACGAACCATCGCCTGCACGTCCTCCGCGTGGGGGCAGGCGTTTTCCCCCTTCATAAAGCAGGTAAAGCATCCCCGGCAAAAATCCGGCAGGTCTTTGGGGAGATAAAACTCGCTCGCTTCGCAGCTTTCGTATTTTTCGATTTCTTCTTTAAACAGCCTGACCGCGTTCCAGGTGCTCCCGTGGCGCGCGCTGCCGTAAATCACGGTCAAATTCATTTCTCTTCACCTTCCATTCCCATGGTATAAGTCCGGTTGAAATGGTCAATATGTCTTAAAAACAGCTCCCTTGCGCGCGGCAGTCCCTCCGCATCGTTGTCGAACTTATAGAAGATCAGGAAGACGGGGGAGAGGAATTCCAGCGCCAGGATGTCGGGGTCGGCTTTTTTGAAAAGCCCCGCCTTCATAAAAGCGCCGAACAAACTTGCCTGGTACGCAAGGCCGGCCTCAAAAGAAATCTCGCGAAACATGTCTCTGACCCCGGCGCTGCGGTACTGTTCCATGGTTAGCATGCGCCGCATCCGCACGTTTAGTTCGTCCGTAAAATAAAAATCGAATATTTTCAGGGCAAACTGCCTGAACTGTTCGGGGGGCATGTTCCTGTACATGTCCAGTGTTTTCTGGTCAACAGAAAACTGTCCTTCCAGTTCCATCCCTGAATAAAAAGCGTTTTCCCGCTCGCTGTATTCGCTGAGAATGCTCTCAAAGATGTCCTCCTTGCCTGTAAAATGGTTGTAAAGCGAACTTTCCTTAATGCCCACGCAGCGCGCAATCTCGCGTACCGAAACCGCGTCAAACCCTTTTTCAGAAAACAGCCGGAGAGATTCGTCCAGAATTTTCTCTTTGGTATTCATACTTATCACCTCAACCCGCCAGCGCTATGCGGCAGGCTTCCACAGCCGCCACATTCGCAAGGAACAAAGCCGCCATCACGTAAAAGCACCGCCTTTTGTAATTTTGATTCTTCATAAAAACGCTTGCAAATGCCGTTAAGTAAATCGCGCCGCCAATCACGCTGAAAACAAGGGCAAAAGACGAGTCCATCGCGAACAGCGCGCCCTCAAACCCAAAATTGTCCCGCGTGGCTGAAAAAGCGCTCACCACCGTGCCCAGCACCACGAACAAGCCGATCAGCCGGCCCCACTTCGTTATGCGCTCTCTGTTTTTAACGGCCAGCACTATAAATAGTATCATAGCCGCTACCAGGCCGGTCGTCAACACCGCAAACAAACTTCCAAAATACAATTCCATTTTCCAATCGTCCTTTCAATTTCTTTAAAATTATTACAAACTAACGTTCGTTAGTATTAATATAAACTAACGTTCGTTAGTTGTCAATACTTTTTTAAAAAATATATTTATTTTTTCTTAAATCCCGGCTGAATCCTTTTCATAAAAAACAAAAAAGGCCGAAAGGCCTTTTTTATATGCAACATTAAAAAAAGTTTACTGCACAATGACCGTTCCCTTCATACTCGGATGAACGCCGCAGGAATACTCGTATGTGCCCGGAGAATCAAATTTGTATTCAAATGTTTCGCCGGTCGCCATCATGGGGGAAGTGATGTCGGCAATTTTAATGTCATGTGCCGCGGAATCATTGTTTGTCCAGATAACGGTGGTTCCCGCCTTGACCGTCAGCGTCTCGGGATTGAATGCAAAATCCTTTATGCTGACCGCAGCCGTATCTGCGGAGACTGCGGACACATCCTGGCTTGCCGCCGTGCTTTCGGATGCCGGGGGCGTCGTGCCTGCCGGATTCGCGCACGCAGCCAGAACGAATAAGAGCGCAAACACAATGGACAGAATTAAAAAGTACTTTTTCATATAAAACACACCTTTTCCTTTGCAATTGGATTTCTGCCAGACTTCGAATTTGATTTAATTGTAAACATATTTTAATAGCGGTAAACAAAAGATAAAAAAACGGAAGGCTTGTATCCTCCCGCGTGATTGCGTTTTTAATCTAATCTTTTATGTTGATCCAGAACCGCTGGATCAATCTGCCCGTTTTACTTTCCTTGTACTCGTTCTCCAGAACGCCGCCGTTCTTTATGATCGTCCTGGAGCATGCTTCGGTGTCTTTGTAGCATCCCAGCAGCACTTTCTTTACCGGGAGGTCTTTGCATTTTTCCAGGGTCAGCCGCAGAATCTCGGTGGCGCAGCCCTTGTTGCGCTCGTCCGGACGCACGCCGTATCCGATATATCCCCAGGTGTTGTACAGGTCGGTGTTCAGATAGTGGCGCACGTTCACCACGCCCACCATTTTATCCGCATCGTCGTCGTATGCCCAAAAAACAGAGCAGGGCACCAGCCCGTCCGGCAGGCCGATGCCTTTGGAAAAGTCTTTCATTTTGTTGACCAGTTCCTCAAAATCAGAATAGTCTAATTCCAGCATCCACGGAAAGGGGGATTCGCCGGAGGCTTTCCATGTTTCCATCATTTCTATAAAAGGAACTTTATATTTAATGTCCGGTTCGACAAGTTTCAACATAGCAGGCTCCTTTTTGAAAAGACAGCCAATACAAGATTTCTCCATATAGTAATAAATTCGACATTTAACGTACAATTCCTCCCTTTTTGTGATTAAAACTACGAATATTTGTTTAATATTTTAAAATGTTGTTTATTAAATAAAAGATACCATTTTTTATACGCAGGTCTGTGTATGTTATAAGCAAGCAGCCGAAAGAAGGGATGAGCATGCTTGACATTTCCAAATCGATCTGCAAAAAATTAGACGCCTACTATGCATCCGGCAAATTGGACAAAATAGAAGGCTTTCTGCTTGCCGAACTGATCAAAAACCAGCCGCTGTGCGGCGAGTTCAATTCCGCCTATATCACCGTTCTATATGAAATGGGCGTTTATCTGCGCAAAACAAAAAAATATGCCCGCTCGCGCGACTGGTTCAAACTGCTCGGCCGCACCGTCTGCATACATCTGGGGCCGGATTCCTTTGAGCACGCGGTTGTTCTGGAGAACATCGCCGCCGCTTACGAACTTGACGGGGAGTTCGGCCAGGCCCTCCATTTCTACCTGCAAACGCTGAAGATCTATAATTCCATTGCCGGGCCGCGTCCTATCCGGCATGCGGAGCTTTTAAAACACGTCTGCCGCCTGTTTCGCGCGCAGGGGGATTACAAGGCGGCGGTTCTCTTGCAGGAGAACCTGTACGGCGGGAAAGATATGGAATCTCTTGAGGAACTCTTCGGGGAACCGGAGCCTCCCTGTAAGCATAAGGTGCTGCCTTTCAGGCAGAAACAGGAATAATGAGCCCAAGGCTCTTTTTTAATTACCTCGTGACCGCTG
>Ga0351884_1094_pt2 | contig 17589 bp, 16 predicted proteins | sample BONcelFGM3001F15_FD_206773 | JGI IMG/M metagenome (GOLD analysis project Ga0351884, IMG submission 206773) | Enriched cells from coal bed in the Powder River Basin, Montana, United States - BONCAT cells FGM rep3 HSBNCT.FGM.300.1.F15 ...
AAACGAATTTGCTGGAAAAGCCATTGTAAATATTGATTATAATTAGCATTTGAAAATCGCAGGGTTTCAAACGGAAATCGATATTCACGTCCCCGGTTAAGTCGATACTTCTTGTCTGAGCTTCATAGCTGACAATGCTGGCTTTTACTGTGTATTTGCCGGCTGGAACATTCTCCACCTTAAATACACCTGATTCATTTGTTGTAGCGCCATAGCTGCCCGGTGTAAGTACCACTATTGCTCCGAGTATAGCTTCGCCGGTTTCACTGTTGGTAATTTTTCCGGATACTGTATGACTTTGAGCAAAAGCTAAGCCGCACATCACCATAGAAAGTACCAAAACGGAAAAAACCTTGAAAAATTTGTTCATTAATATCTCCTGTTTTGTTAAAAAAATTAAAATTTTTTTTCTGTAAATATAGTTATGCAAAGTTAATTTATTATTAAATCAAAATTAAGAAATAGTCATTTTTACTTCGGCTCATAAAAATAACACATGGAAAAATCTAAATCAAGAAAAATTTTTTAACCACTCAGAAACCCCGTCTATATTGTATAAGAACAACAACATAATATACGAAATCCGGCTACGCGTTTTATATTTAAAACAAAAAGCGCTCTGCATATAGAGGTATTTACAATATTCACAATGGTATACAAAAAAAGAAACCCTGCGATTTTCAAATGCTAATTATAATCAATATTTACAATGGCTTTTCCAGCAAATTCGTTTCTACAAAAACATTTTCTCCGTTCTGAGCTTTTGACATCAGTGTCTTAATTTCATGAGGCAACAAAATGATTTCACTTGAGCAGTTATCAAAATTTAGTTTACAGCAAATCGTGTTACCCGAATTATTTAATAATCTTATAATATATCCTTCTCCCGAATCAGCAATTTTAAATGAGGTCAGTTCTACTTCCGGAGAATCAATCTGCAAAATTGAATTGGATTTTGCGTGTTTTCCATTGTGGGAATGATTTGTAACAAGCGGAACAGAAATATTAAATTCCCTTGCTCTATTAATAACATTAGCATTCAGGAAACCTCCGGTATAGGGTTTAACTATAACATCAAATTCATTTAGTCCCTGGTCCAGATAATCAATATTCAACTTAGAATCAAGTTTATGATGGTTATCATATGCATACGGGGGACAGCGTAGAACCGTAAGCCTTAATAGGCTATCGGTAACATCACATCCGTACTTTCCATCATTAATTACGGCAGTACCTATATGTTTACCGCTCTTGCCTACTCCCTCATTGCACATCCACATAAGAGACGGATATTCATAACCGTTGTTTTTCCGCTCAATCCATCCGAAAGGAATATCGTGATATGATTTTGCACGATCTGCATTAACATCGAATCCCAATTTCACGGTTTTAAATTTACCAAACCAGAAAAGTTTGTTTTTTATTATTATCTCTTTTTCGCCCTTTCTTAATATTATATGCTGAATCCAAACACTATTCCCGTAGCTTCTCTCAATAAGCAAGGAAGACTGCAAAGAGTCTTCTTCAATTTTGGAGATTTTCGCGTTCTTGAATTTTCCTTCGTATTTATCGAACTTAACTTCTTCGTGAGACCAGGTATCGCTCCAGTCTTCCAACACTTCGCCTACATTCCATCCTCTATTTCCGGCAAATTCTATCCCTGTTTCTTTATCGATACATGAAATTATTTCTCCGGATTCAGAATCAAGCTTTATCTTTAACAGTTCGTTTTCCAAACCCGTTTCATCCGCTTTAACTATTCCATTACTAATTTGACGCTTTCCCTCTTTTGAAAACCTGTAAAATCGATAACCCATTGGCGGCAGTTCGGCAGGAAACAATATTCTGTTAAGACTAGCCCTATCGAAAGAGAGATTTTCTTCCGTATCAATAAGTTGATATGGAACCGGATTTCCGGATTCATCCGATAGGTTCCATCCTTCGTTTTCCCAGTTTTCCCAGTTAGTCCATGGTTCGTATTCAAGATATGTTTTCAATACATATGGAAATGGATTAAAAGCAAAAACCACACCGCCCTCTCCGGAAGTATCTACTTTAGCGGCTATGCTTCTCAAACAATTGTTTATAATTTTTTCGGTATCAACATAAATTTTTCCCAAACTCATTATTGCCTCATCGGAAGCAGTTTTTGTGGATGAACCTGCAAGAATATCATGAAATTGGTTAAACGATAATTCATCCCAAAGCTCATTAACCTTTTTCATCTCCGGAATATTACCGCCTAATTTTTTTGCCTCCGCTATTATTCTATCGGCAAGTACTAAATTGCTTTCTGCTTTGCGGTATATTTTTTTAAGAGCGCTATTTGCCGTATAACATCCAATTGCATGCATCTGCAGTTCAGAATCAATCACTTCCAACTTATTCGCATCTTTTTTAACAGCATCGAAATACTTATCAACGGAACTGAACTTTATGTTAATATCTTTTCTCTCTTCCTTGAGTTTCATGATGTATTCTATCTGAGCTTTTGTTGGACCGCCCCCGTGATTGCCGACTCCAAAAAAGCACATCGTTTGATTTAAATTTTCCGGTTTAGTTTTTACGGATGAGAGGATATGGTTAAGAGTTTCAATATATCTTGTTTCATAACTTTCATCTATCCTGAAAGTCGGGATCTCGCTTCCGTCCGCGGATCTCCAGAGGAATATCTGCGGCGTTGCTTTTTCGTTTTCTTTTGGACGCATAAAAACGTAATTTTCAAATCCGCTTTTTTTAAAAATCTGCGGTAACGTTGCCGCATGACCAAAACTATCCACACAATATGCCGTTTTGGGATCAACTCCCAGAAATTCGGACATAAATTTTTTACCGCTCATTATCTGCCTTACAAATGCTTCACCGCAGGGCAAATTCATATCGGGCTGCACAAGCATTCCGTTTACCACATGCCATCTGCCCGATTTTATATGTGTTACTATTCTTTCGAATAACTCCGGATCTTCTTCCTTTATCCACTCATATATCCGCGATTCGCCGCGGGTGTATTCAAATTCAGGATATTCGTCAAGCCTATCTGCAGCAGATTTACTCGTAGCAATCGCCTCAGCCCTGCCCTCAATCCATCTCCAAAGCCAAACAGGATCAAGGTGCGCTTGTCCTATCAGGTGTACGATAGTAATATTTGTTGTTTCCAAAAGACCTCCGGTATTTAAAATCCGAAAAAAATATAACTGTTTAAAGGGATAGAGGCAAGTTAAATCTCAGGCATTGTTTCTTTTCGTTACTTTTCAGCGGCAGAGCCGTGATCCGCCGCGGGGCGGAATTGGTATAAATTTTGTTGACGTACTGAAAAAGGCGCGTCCTTCGGCTGCGCTCAGGAAGTGTAGCGCTGACATATTTCTCGATAGCTCAAGATGTGAAGAAAGATATCACCGCTACGCGGCTTTATAACATTAAATATGGTTCTCTACCGATATACCGCTGCTGCGCAGCTTCTGTGGTAGGCTTTACCCTATTGTTGAATAGTAACTTCTTTTCTTGATGTTTTGCATAAAAACGTAGTATGTTTTGAATTTATCTGTTGTCTTCTGCGAATAAACTTGACAAGCAAATGATCTGACCGAAAAAAACCTGTTTTTCCGTCATAAAACATTTTCGGAAACAAAGTTTATAAAGAGTAAACGCGGAAAATACCGAAAAGAAAAAATAGGTGTTTTTGATAGTTCGGGTTTGGTTTACTTGGCAATAGAGCCGGAACATATAAAAGAAAACATGAGTGAATATTTTTGCGGTATTGCATATCTGCTTAATACCGAATTATCTCCTGAACAAATATTTTACCATGCTTTCTTCATCCACCTCGTTTTTGTACACCTTCACCCCTTTAGTGACGGAAACGGAAGAGCCGCCCGTTTGCCGGAAAAATGGCTTCTTTCTGAAAAACCTGGGAAAGAGTTCTGCAATATTCCTTCAGAAAAATATTACAAAGAAAACCGGGGTGATTATTATAACAATATAAATATAGGCGTAAACTTTTATGAACTGAACTATGATAATTGTTTACCTTTCCTCAGTATGCTTCCTAAGAGTCTTCTATAACCACATCACACAGAACATATTACTTCACGGTTTCAGATTGTCATACCGTGAAAGTTTGTACAGCACATCATCAATCGCTTTATCCCAATAGATCCAATTATGCGCACCGGGCAATTCGTGATATTCATATAGAGCTTTTTTCTTCTGTAGTTCGTATACCGCTTTTCTATTGCCTTCCAGAAGTTCAAAATAATCGTCTTTTCCGCATGATATGTAAATATATGGCAAACTAGCGGTATTTGCTTTATCGATAAATTTAAAAATATCGCAATCATCCCAAAAGCTGCCTTCTTTACTTCCGAATATATCGAATGCATCCTTAAGAAGTTTGCTTTTTGTCTCCTTTTCGTTCTCCTTCGCCAGGGCTACAGGAAAATGAAATGCCCCGCTGAAAGAAGCAGAATAAAAAAACGTGTTCGAATATTTAAGTCCAAGCCTTAAAGCGCCATAACCCCCCATCGATAATCCCGCAATAGCTCTTCCATGTCTTGTATCAAGCGCTCTGAATCGTTTTCCGATATAGGGAACGAGCTCCTTTACAATATAATCTTCGTAATCGTGGTTCTTTTTATTCAGCGCATTTACATACCAGCTGTTCTTGCCATCCGGAGTGACAACAATAAAATTATAATCACGTGCGTATTTAACTAAATTTGTTCTGCTCACCCAATCATTGTAGTCGCCGGTATAGCCGTGAAGCAGGTATATTGTAACAAATCTTTCGTCGCTCATGAAATAGTTTACCGGTAAAATCACATTAAATTTCGAATATGCCTTCAAACTCTGGGAATAAATACTATCCTCCAGAACTGTTACCTTTATTTGCGAATTAGCAAACGTTGAAAACATCAACAAAAGAAATAAAATCAAATAGTTTTTTTTCATATCACCGCCATCATTTTGTATTTTTAAATAAAAAACATCTCTCGTCATGATCTGCTTTTACTCTACCGCAGCCCATTAAGAAACACTTTACCGTCTCATCCCCCATGAATTTGAAATGCTTTTTCATTTCCTTTACTGTATTATTATCGGTATCAAGCTGTTTTATGTATTTATAAAACGACCCGTACTCTTTCTGGATTTGCAATATTGCCTTCGCGTTATAAATAGTGGCTAGAATCTTCCTCTGGTTTCTGATTATTGATTTGTCATTCATAAGCCTGTCAATTTGTTTCTCACCGTAACGGGCAACTTTTGGAATCACAAATCCGGAAAAAGCCTTATTGAAAGCGGCGCGCTTTAGAAGAACAATTTTCCAGCTTAATCCCGCCTGAAAAACCTCCATTGTCATACGCTCAAAAAGAGCATCGTCATCTTTAATTAATTTTCCCCATTCCTTATCGTGATAACCGATAAGAACAGGATCGTTTCCACACCATATGCAGCGGGGTAAATCCGGCTTCATAGATTCTCCTTTTTCCAAAAATATATCTTTTAATAATTCTATTTCAAGGTATTATTTAAAACCATTTGTATTCAAAATTGAAATGGCTCATATTTTTGGAGAATAATATCGATTCGGAACCGGCAATATCTCTCTATATTAAAAAATCAGAAAACAGTAAAAATGATTATCTCAAAAATTATTGTCGTGATAGTAATTTCTTTTTTCCATATCTTAACAGCATAAGAAAATATTTGTATGGTATATTTCATATATATTTGTATATTAGTTAAAATTTTTGCGTAAAACGAGAACAAGGATTATCACAGAGATGAAATTAAAATCAATTATCTTTTTTGTTATAGTAAATACATTATTGGTTTATTCTCAAAACAGCCAGCCTCCTATTACCATTTCGGTCAAGCAATTGCAGATCCCGGTTTTAAGACACAAAGAGGTAAATCCGGTCATTGAGATTGAAATGAGAGTTTTTGATACAACAAAAAGCTTTTCGGTTGACGAAATCTCTTTTAGCGCAAGAGGCACTACCGACATGAATGATATTGAAAGCGCATCATTGTTCTATTATGAGAACACTCAAAATAACGATCTGCCTGTCATACCGGAAAAGGCCTTTCTGTTCGCAAAAATTGTCAAACCGGGAAAACAGATTGTTTTTAAAGGCAGCCGCAAGCTTAGAAGAGGAAACAATTATTTCTGCTTCTCTTACCGCCTAGCCGATAATGCAAATATCATGAATGTTGTCAGCGCAACCTGCTTGAAAATTAATACAAACTTTGGGGCTGCCGGAATTGAACAGAGTAAAGAAATTTTCGCCCAACCGATCGGTATCGCTTTACGCAAGCATAATGATGACAGCGTTCACACCTACAGAATTCCCGGATTAGCGGTTACCAACAAAGGAACTTTGCTCGCATCATTCGATATGCGTAACAAGAAAGAGACTGATCTTCAGGGTGATATAGATATCGGAATAGCCAGAAGTACGGATGGAGGTAATACCTGGAGTAAAACGAAAAAGGCGTTGGATATGAAAAATTGGGGCAATCTACCTGAAAAATTCAACGGAGTTAGCGATGCCTGTTTGCTTGTGGATAAAAATAGCGACAATATTTTTCTTGCCGGTTTATGGATGCATGGGGTATTAGATGAAAAAGGAAGATGGATAGATGGTCTTACCGATACAAGTTCCATGTGGAATCACCAATGGTTAGCTCGCGGATCTCAACCGGGATTCGATATAAAAGAGACCTCCCAATTTTTAATTGCAAAAAGTACGGATGACGGGTTGACTTGGAGCGAGCCTGTAAATATAACAAAGATGTGCAAAAAAGAAAATTGGTGGCTGTTTGCTCCCTCTCCGGGAAACGGAATAACAATGAAGAACGGAACCCTTGTTTTTCCAACACAGGGAAGGGACAGTGTCGGCAATACTTTTTCCAATATTATCTATAGTACTGATGGCGGCATCAGATGGAAGGTAAGCGAACCGGCGCAAACGAATACAACAGAATGCGCTGTCGTTGAATTAGATAGTAACATTTTATTGCTGAATATGAGAGATAATAGAAACCGTACTAATACAATTTACGAAAACGGACGGGCTGCTGCTCTGAGCAAAGATATGGGTAATTCGTGGTCTGCCTTTACTCACAACGCTCTCACAGAACCGGTTTGCATGGCCTCTTTACTTAAACACGAATACCGCGAGGATGGAGAAAATAGATCTATTTTACTTTTTTCCAATCCCAATTCTGCCGTCGATAGAAGCAAATTGACAATTAAAATCAGCTTCGACCGTGGAATGACCTGGCCCGAAGAGTACTGGCTTCTACTTGATGAGAGAATCGGCCGGGGTTACTCCTCAATGACAAGTATAAACGAACACACAATCGGTATTCTTTATGAAGGAAGTCAGGCGGATTTGGTGTTTCAGAAAATCAGCTTATCTGAAATACTGAAAAAGACTGAGTAAATTTAATAAATTTGTTTTGTCCTTCACCCTATCAAGGTGAGGGACAAAGCGGTTATCAGGGATTTTAACGTAATACTCTCCCATCAAATCAGCCGATAAACTTTACCCTGTTAGCAAAAAAAAGTATAAAGTATGTAAAACAGATTCAACTGAAATTCCCCCTTGAAAATAGAAAAAATAATCGTATTTTTATTGTGTAACTGTAGATATACATAAACGCTATAAAAATTATTAATAATTTCAGGAAAAATTTTGTCTGAAAAACAAAATCCATTAGTAATACCGGAAACCGTAATGTTGGGCTGGCAGGAACTTTTGAACCTGATGGCTGAAATTATCGGCATTCCCGCGGCTCTGATAATGCGGATTACCGGCGACTATATTGAAGTCTTTGTTTCCAGTTTAACGGAAGATAATCCATATCATCCCGGAGATAAGGAATACCTTTTGAATTCCGGACTTTATTGTGAAACCGTTATTAAGACCAAAGAAAAACTTCTTGTTCCCAATGCGTTAAAAGACGAAAAATGGAAAAACAATCCGGATGTTAAACTAAACATGATTTCTTATCTGGGATTTCCGATATTATTGCCTAACCGTGAACCGTTTGGAACTATTTGTGTTTTGGATAATAAAGAAAACAGTTATAAATCCTCTATTGAAACCTTAATTACCAAATTCCGCGATATGATTCAGTACGATATTGAGCTGTTAAACATGAATCAATCATTAGGTGATGAGAACAGAAAACTGACCGACTATTTGATTGAGCTTCAAGCCTTGAGAGGTATAGTGCCTATATGCGCTAAATGTAAAAGCATACGTGATAAAGAAAACAACTGGCACCCTATTGAAAAGTATTTTCTTAACAGTCCTGAAACCAAATTTACACATAGTCTCTGTCCCACCTGTGTGAAAGAATATTATGTTGATAAAGAATAGTATAATTCCGGTTTAATTTTTTTTGTTAACTTCTATCATCCCTCTAATTATGATCTCATTCCTTGTTTTAAAAAAAATATTTTAGTAGATTGTTAGCACAATCCAATTTAAACCGGAGATAATAATGGCTGCTGCAATTAAAAGTATTTTAAAAGAGATCAAAACTTTTTTTGAAAAAAACCAGGATCCGGAGCTTGTCAAAAAATATTCGCGTTTTTTCCGCGAAGGCTATGACGCTTACGGAATAAATCAAACACTACTTGAAGAAATAAGAAAAAAGATTCTTGACAAGTATCGGGACGAAATCGGATTTACCGGTTTTTTAGAGCTTGGCTCAGAACTTGTTAAAACAGGAAAGTATGAGGATGCCTTCTCGGCTATAGCGTTTCTAAAATATTTTGAGAAAGATTTGAATAAAAAAAGTTTAAAAACATTTGAATCTTGGTTAGAGAATGGTTTCCGCAACTGGGCTCATGTTGATGTTTTTTGCGGTGAAATAATGAAGATATTTTTAAAAGAGGAAATTATAACTTATAAAGATTTATCAAAATGGCGAACTTCGGAATCAAAATGGAAACGAAGAGCCCTGCCGGTTAGTCTCCTGAATATTCTTAAAGCCGAAAAAGATTACAGCGGGTTATTGGAATTTGTTACTCCGCTTATGCATGACCAAGAGCGGGTTGTACAACAGGGAATGGGTTGGTTCCTCCGGGAAGCATGGAAAATACAACCAAAACCCGTAGAATCGTTTTTATTGAAATATAAAAACAGCGCGCCAAGACTCATTTTCCAATATGCAACGGAAAAAATGACTAAGGACGTTAAATTAAAATTTAAGGCGGAAAAAAAGAAAAAATGAACTTCTCGGAAAGAAGAGGTTTTCTCAAGGATATAATTTCATTTTCCGGTTTTACTTTTCTTGGCTGTAAATTAAAACAGGAAAACAACAGTCCGGTTTGTATGGCTGACGCCTCCAAAGTTGTGATTTGCAGAGATAAGCGGCTACGTGATTCGAGTGGAAATTTAACCGTTGACGGCTGCGATAAACTGATGAAGAAAGCTCTGAGTTCCTATTTCGATCCAAAGGGCTATAAGGAAGGATTAAGAGCATTTATTCAGCCGCATACCAGGGTTTCAATCAAACTAAATTGTTTGGCGGGTAAGGGTCTCTCAACCGAAATACCTCTCGTGAATTCTTTGACAAAAATTTTATTGGATATGGGAGTTGCAGAAAGAAATATTATCATATGGGATAGGCTTAATGACGATCTTGAAAGAGCTGGTTACACAATCAATACCGGAAATGGAATACGCTGCTTCGGGAACGATATAGCCGGATATTCTGAAGAGTTCCACTTTTTCGGACAGGCCGGTTCGCTTTTGAGTAGGATTGTTACCGATTTCAGCGATGTTATTATCAATATGCCTGTTCTGAAAGATCATGGTATTGTCGGTTTATCTGCCGGAATGAAAAACATGTTCGGAGCTATTCATAATCCCAACAAGTATCATCTTGATGCGGGTAATCCTTTTGTAGCCGACGTATATGCAATACCCCAAATAAGAAATAAAACAAAACTAACTATATGCGACGCAACCAGAATTCAATATGAAGCCGGTCCCCCGTACCATCCAAAATTCTGCGAAGACTACAACTCGATAATTGTTTCCGAAGATCCGGTTGCATTGGATTATGAATCCCTAAAGATTATTGAAAGAAAAAGAAAAGAACATTCTTTGCGTTCATTAATAGATGTTGGAAGATATCCGGCTTATATTTTCACCGCAGCTGATTCCGATCATAAACTTGGCTACGCCTCTGATGATAAAATAGAAATTAAAGAGGTTGAAGTATGACCATAGAGAGAAGAAATTTTTTGAAAACTTGCGCTGCCTTATGCGCTGCTCCTGTAACGTTGCAATCCGGATTATATAATTCTATTCCTGCGTTGTACCCACAGAAAGAACATTTAGTAGAAGCGAAATACTATGATAAACTCGAGAATCAAAAAATTCAATGTAAACTCTGTCCCCGTGAGTGTGTTATTGATAATCTTGAACGAGGATACTGCGGCGTCCGCGAAAACAGGGATGGAATTTATTACACGCTGGTTCACTCCCAGGCGGTAACCTCTCATATTGATCCCATAGAAAAAAAGCCGATGTTCCATTTTCTTCCCGGAGAGGATGCCTTTTCGTTTGCAACCGTTGGCTGTAATGTTGAGTGTAAATTTTGTCAAAACTGGCAGATATCACAAATAAGACCCGAGCAGACAAAAAATTATTTTATGCCTCCAAAAAGTATTGCAGTCAATGCCAAGAAAAGCAAATGCAAAGTAATCGCCTATACCTACAGCGAGCCGGTAATATTCTACGAATACATGTACGAAACTATCATCAAAGGCAATGAGGATGGAATAAAAAGCGTAATGATCAGCAACGGATATATAAATCCCGATCCGCTTAAAAAGCTTTGCAGTATGATCAGCGGAATTAAAATAGATCTAAAAGCAATTACCGACTCATTTTATAAAAAATATGTGAGCGGAGAACTTAAGCCCGTATTGAATTCGCTTGTAGCTATTAAGAACTCCGGAACATGGCTTGAAATTGTTTACCTGGTTATACCAACGCTTAACGACAGCGAGAAAGAATTTAAGGATCTTGCAAAATGGATCAAACAAAATCTTGGTTATGATGTTCCTCTGCATTTCACAAGATTTTATCCCCAGTACAAACTTCTAAACCTACCTCCCACGCCGATAAACACTCTTATTAAAGCTAAACAGATTGCAGATAGCGAAGGACTCAATTTTGTCTATGTCGGCAACGTTCCGGGTAATCCCAGCGAAAACACTTATTGCCCTAAATGTAAAAACATCCTTATAGAAAGGGCTGGATACCATATTAAGCAAAATAAAATAAAAAACAACCGTTGTTATTTTTGTAATAATAATATTCCGGGAGTATTTATTTAATTATGAAAAAGTTCATTATAATATTAATAGCTGCCGCTATCAGTGCAGCCTGTGGACAGGAAAACAAAACTGGAGAACCAATGAATAATATAAGAAAACCTGCTGTAGCAGGTATGTTTTATCCGGGTGATAGAAAAACCCTTGAAACCGAGGTAAAGGATTATATCAACAAAGCAAAACCGGAAGAAATTGCAGGAAGGATAACCGGAATAGTAGCTCCTCATGCCGGCTATGTTTTTTCCGGTCCGGTGGCAGGATATGCATATAAACTTATTACCGGAAAAAAATACGAAACCGTTGTAGTGATTTCACCAAGCCATCAGGATTTTTTCCGGGGCTGTTCGGTGTTTGATGGCGATGGTTATGAAACCCCGATCGGAATAATAAAAGTTGACAAAGAAACTGCGAAATCAATTGCTAATAAAGTTGAAAACATTTATCTTTCAAGTAAAGGACACCACATAAGAGGAGTGGGCGAACATTCTTTGGAAGTTCAGCTTCCATTTCTTCAGGTTGCGCTAGGTGATTTTCAGATAGTTCCGATTGTAATTGGTGATCAAACCGAAGAAAACTGCAGGGCGCTGGGTAATGTTCTGGGAGAAGTATTAAAGGATAAAAATGCGCTTATTGTCGCCAGTTCCGATCTCTCTCATTACCACTCATATGAAAAGGCTCAAAAAATTGATCAGGAAGCAGTTGATTGTTTTGAGAAGGGAGATTTAAAGAACATCCTTAAGTGCGAAGCATGTGGATCAGGTCCAATATACGCCATGCTTCTGGCTTCCCAGAAAATGGGAGCAAATAAAAATAAAATTTTAAAATATGCTACTTCCGGCGATGTACCGGAAGGGGAAAAAGGGAGGGTAGTAGGTTATATGTCAGGTGTATCATACGAAGATAATAAAAAGAAAAGCGGATCGGAAGTTGGTTTCGATTTAACGATGGAAGAAAAGAAAGAGCTTTTAGCTTTGGCTAGAGCCACCATCAGCGACCATCTGGAAGGAAAAGAACTCGCAGATTATAAACCTAAACATGAAATAATGAGCAAAAAATGCGGCGCTTTTGTAACACTGCATAAAGAAGGGGAACTCCGCGGCTGTATTGGCCAAATAGTGCCTATGGATATGCTTTACAAAACCATACAAAATATGGCGGTTGCAGCTGCTTTTGAGGATCCAAGATTTAATGTGCTAACGAAGAGTGAATACCCTTCAATAGATCTTGAAATATCGGTTCTATCTCCGTTTGAGAAAATTAAAAATATCGGTGAAATTGAAGTAGGTAAACATGGACTCATGATCTCCAAGAATATGTATCACGGTCTGCTGCTTCCTCAGGTTGCTACGGAATATGGATGGGATTTGGAAACACTCCTTAAACATCTTTGCCGTAAAGCCGGTTTGGGAGACAACGCTTATAAAGAACCCGGTATTGAAATCTTAAAATTTACCGCTATTGTGTTTGGCGAAAAAGATCTAAAGTAAAATTGCTTTTTAGAAGAGCATACATATATACTTTTTCTGTATTACTGTATCCCGCGCTGTTCGCGGGATGCAGTAATACGGTTTTGTACAACAACCTGTATGAAGAGAGAAGTTCTTTTTTTTATTTTACCGGAGAAATATTATTTCCTGAAACTGTAACAAATACTTACCGCATGCGTGATTTCATATCGAGCGGATATTTTTCGGAATACAAAAAATATAATGGCGATCTAAATTCAATTGATGAAATGTACAAATATGCGCTTTGGTTAACAGATAACGACATTCCGCAATCCTTTTTTATAATCTCGCTTGCTACGCTTCCCTACAAAAGAACACCGGCGAAAATACCGGTTTTAAATCTGGATATGATGTTTTATTTTTCAATGGAGACAGACAGCAGTTTTAAAAAACGATTTGAAAATCTTCCGTCGCATTTTTTAAGCGATTCCCCTCCTGGAAGTTTTGGAGATAAAGATAAGCTGCCGCATTTTTTTGGTTCCGCATTCATAGGCTATTCTTCAGATATGAAATTTCTCTCCAAATATATCGGCGACATTATTGAGATCGGTGAAGCTTTCTTTAGCCTGGAGGGCTACTATGACGAAAGAGATAGAAAAACCAATGATATTGGGGCTGAGTTTGGCTTATGTTCCTTAAGAAATCCAACTGTTAATCCATCGGAGTTTTTATCGAAATGGAAAAAGTAAAAACGCTTATTGCCGGACTGGGAAATACACTCGTGCAGGATGATGCTGTAGGAATTTACGTTTGCGAAAAAATTAAACCTCATGAAATGACCGATATTTTCCTTTGCGGAGTAGATGTTTTTAGAATTATGAACGTTCTAAACGGGCACAAAAGAATTATACTCATTGATGCTGTTGATGCAGGACTTACCCCGGGCGCTATCATCTGCCTGAACGAGACCGGTCTCAATAAATTCGGCAATCTATCCCGCTCTTCTCATCAGATATCCATGCTCGAGGCTATAAAGCTAATGAAACTTACTTTACCTGAATTTCAAGATATTGAAATATTTTTTGCGGGTATACAAATTTCAGGTATGGAATTCAACAGCCCAATATCAGAGGAAGTAAGAATTTCTGCCGATTGGCTGGCAGAGGTTTTTTTATAAGATTTATTCGTTTCTTAACAAGTAAACCGCACACAATTTGCATTGTTAGCTTCACCTTCGCAGCCCTGTTTTGCCCCCTAACCATAATTTACTGATTATTTTGACAATTAATGTTGCGTTCTTCATTTGTTCCTTTAACATTGAAACTATCCAAACTTTTTTTTATTATAAGAAAAAACTGGGAAAACGGGAAAAATGGATATTAAAGAAAAATCACTTATCGAGGAAGAGGAAGAGTATCTTGGGGATTTTATCCGAAGCGCGGATAAAATAATAACCAAACTCAGAAAAGATCTCGAGAGATTTAAAGAGAGCTCAGGTGACACTGAAATTATTAACAGTCTTTTCAGGGGTTTTCATAATCTAAAAAGCAGCGCGTATAGTTTAAGGCTGCCCAATATCAGACGAATAGCCCACTCTGTAGAAGATATTTTAGATATGCTAAGGGATAAAAAGATTTCCTTCACACCCGAAACATCAGAACTTCTTCATGAATCAATTGAGAATATTGATGAAGTGTTAATAAGTTTATACTCAAACGGAATTGAGGGCAAGTCAAGAGTTGTGTTTATTATCAAGCTGCGTGAGTTTATTAAAGAATTGAAAAATCCCACGTAAGAGAAAGATTAACTTTTAAAGTATTCCGATATTTTATCCTCGCTTTTATCCTCAATTTCAACCAGCTTACCATTGTTGATCAGCATTATTCTGTTGCAGAAAAAAAGCGCGAGCTTTATATCATGTGTAATTAACATATAGCTGATAGATCTTTTTTTCTGTATTTCAATAAGCAAATCAATAATTATTTTTTCGTTTACAACGTCAAGCGAGGATGTAATCTCATCAAGAACTATAAATTCAGGATTGGATATCAAGGCTCTTGCTATACATACCCGCTGTTTTTCGCCTGTGGATAGTTCATGAGGATATTTTGTCTTTATTTCCGGTTTCAATCCGGTTTCAGAAAGCGAGTTATCAACATGTTTATCCACAGAGTCTCTGCCGCAAAGTTTGTGAAACAGAAACAATTCCTTCAGCTGCTCGTCAACCGTATATACGGGATTAAGGGATGACGAGGAATCCTGAAAAATTATCTGAAATTGTTTTCTGTAACTCCTAAAAGCTTTTTTTGAGATGTTATCAACACGCTTGTTATTATAATATATTTCACCGCTAACGGGTTCAAGCAGTCTGAGAATCGATAATCCGATTGTAGACTTCCCGGATCCGATTTTACCCAGCAATCCTACCCTCTCGTTTTTCTCAATCCTGAAAGAGACATCGGAAATCACAGGTAAAAAAATTCCGGTTGAGTACCGGAATTCTTTGGTTAAATTTTTTACTTCTAATACAGGCATAAAATCGTTATCTTCCTTCGTTATTTATGAAAGATACAGGAAAACGCAGAACGAATATTTTCTGCCGTCAACGGCAAAGTTACCAATGTAGATATGCCGTAATTGAGAAGTTTCTTTTTGTACTCGTTTGTATCGTCGGATGACATAACAACCACAGGCGCGATTTTTGTTCTAATTGAATCGCCCAGTTCCTTCAAAAATCCAAACAGTTTTTCTTCTGGTTGGGAGTAGGTAACGAAGAATGCCGCCGGCGCCGATGAACCATTCATTGATTTGAGAGCGCCCGTTGTGTCATTAAAACTTTTTACTTCAATTCCTTCACCGGCAAAATAATCCGTTAGTATTTCGCAGTCGCCGGGATTAGCAATTATAAATATCGTTTTAGGCGCTGCTGGTAAAATGATGTTTATTTTTGTTCCTTTTTCTTCCTCTGATGAAATTTCAAGGCTTCCGTTATGAAGTTCTACCAGGTTTTTGATTAAGAAAAGGCTCAATCCCGAAACTCCAAGTCCGTTGGCATCATTGGTTGGCGCCGAATAATCAAGATCGAATAACTTTTTCAATTTATCGGGGCCGATTCCATTTCCGCTATCCTGTATGGTAAGGCTTATTTTATCATGTACCGGCTGAAGACCGATTTTAAGATCCCCTTTAACCGGTGAATGTTTTACCGCGTTTGATAAAATTTCATGTAAAACAAATCCTGCAAAATTACCATCGCCATTTATCAATAAATCAGGATTTATCTCTTTTATTATATTTAGCTCTTTTGCTTGAATTTTATCATCAAAGTTTTTTAAAATGTTTTCTGTGAAAGATGAAATGGCAACAATACCGGTCCTTATATCCGGTTTTCCGGATTCAATTTTGAAAAACAGACAAATTTTATCAAATATTCTTCTGCTTTCCTGCGCATTGGAATGCAATATTTTTAAATAGGATATTTGCTGTTCTCCGGTAAGTTTACCCCATACACTTTCTAAAAACTCTGCGAAACCGGTCAGATTAATGATTTGACTTCTTAAGTTGTTTTGAATAACCGAATACAGACGGTTCACAAATTGCTTTCCGTGTTTAAGTTCCTCGGTGGCAGATTTGGAAGAATTAATTTTTTCTTCAAGTTCAAGGATTAGATTCTCAGATTCCTTTTTATAATCTAAAATGAGCTTTTTTGACTGTTGAAGATCTATCTCAAGATTTTTAATTTTCTTCTCCAATCCGGAATTCCGTTCCTTCAGCCCTGTAATATCAATATCCCTGTTTAAAATTTCCGTCAGATCGGTAATTGATAGTATACCTCCTAAAAAGGCGCCCTTATCATTTTTAAGCGGAATGATATTTGTTTTGGATTGAAAAAGCGAGTTATCCTTTTTAATAAAAATTAAATTCAAGTTGCTGTAACGTGCGCTCTTTTCTTCTTCAAAAAAGCGTTTATCAAACTCAAAACCGCTATCTTTGATAAAATAGAATATCCGTTTTTCAAGAATTTCATCGATACTGTAATTTAGAAACCGGAGAACAACAGGACTGATAAATACAGTTTTATAGTCGCTATCGAACAGCCAAACACCCTCATTGAGCGAATCAATAACGCCTCTGAATCTATTATCATGGTTGAAAATCGCTTTTTGCAGATTCTTTTTCTCGGATATATCTTTAATTGAAAGAAAAACGGTCTCCTCCGATAGAAGTTTTGATCGTCTTATCGAAGCCTCGCCAAAAAACTCCTGTCCATGCTTCTTTTTACAGATAATTTCGAATGGTTTTCCGTCATTATCGGCATTACTAAAACAGGCTTCGATTGCAATAGTTTCTGATTCCTGCATCGGCGAGAAAAGATCTAACCGTTCTACGTTCTTAATTTCATTCTTTGAATAACCGAACAGGGTTTCCGCTGCGTTATTGGCATAAATAAGCGTACTGTTATTCCAGCCTATAAGAGCATTATCATCAAATGAAGAAACTATACCTTCCAGTTCGGTATTATATTTAATTTCATGTTTGAAATTTTCTTTTTCTGTTTCGTCAACACCCATAAGGAGAATCCTATCGGGCAAGCCGTCGGTTTGAATCATGGAGCAGCTTAACCGGCAGTACTTTACGGAAGAGGTTTTATCTTTCAGCTTAACGGATATTTCAACCGCTGTCTTCTTTTTAAGGGCTTTTAACTGTTTTTGGAATTCCTCAAAACAAGATTGGTTGTAAAAGAATTCTCTTATATTTTTTGAAACAAGTTCCTCAGAC